>Ga0209013_10003711_pt1 | contig 13495 bp, 12 predicted proteins | sample Cruoilmetagenom2_FD_187291 | JGI IMG/M metagenome (GOLD analysis project Ga0209013, IMG submission 187291) | Oil polluted marine microbial communities from Coal Oil Point, Santa Barbara, California, USA - Sample 2 (SPAdes) (version 2) | ecosystem: Environmental > Aquatic > Marine > Oil seeps ... | reverse complement strand
GAGCAGCCATTGCTTTTGATTGGATTGCTTGTCGTTTTAAGGTGATTGCTTGAGTCAAGCATTGTTTGAATATAGGCATTGTAATTATAAATGCAGAGTTTATTTTTCTAATTAAATTATAATTACCAGTTTGTATTAATTTAATTTGAGGCATTGTTTGTAATGATACATTTTTGGCAAGTTCTAAGTCATAAACTCTTTGTTCAATCATTTCAGCTACTTGATAGGCATTAGATAAATTTATTTGATCGAGTTGTTGTGTAGAATTTGCTGCTTTATTTTCTAATTCAGGAATAAATTCATCTTTAACTTTATTTAATACTAAGTTTCCTGATAAAATGTACTTTTCTAATTCTTCATAATAAGTCATGTTTTTATCAAACATTTCAGCTAATGTATTATTTGAATTATTAATCTCAGCTTCATATTGTTTTAGTTGAACATAAACTTTGTCAACTTCTCCACCCATAGTATGATATTTTTTAAGTAAATTATCTATTGAATTTTTTGATTTTTTTATAATTTTAGAAAAGAAACTAGGTTTTTCATCTTTGAAATCTTTAATATCAAATTTATCCATTATTTTGTTTAGGTTTAGTAATAGTTCTCCTGAATCTTCTACAGAAGATGATTCAATAGAATGCAAAATTTTATCTGCAAAAGATGAAATTTCAGTAGATGCTTTTATACCAAAACTCATTATACTATTTGCATCTTTCAAATCAATTTCTCTTGATAAAGCTATAATTTCAGAGGAATTTTTAAGAGTTTCTGTAATCTCCGTTGTTGTTTTTTGTAAGTCAATTGGAGCTATTTCATTCATTGGTTGTATTCCTTGTGTAGACATAAAAAGCCTCCTCGTATCAATTAATTTATTTTTTAAAAAATTTAGACCAAATTGAAGAACTTTTTTTATTAATAGTGTTCAAATTTGGTAATTCTAAATTTAAGTTTATGGTTTCTAATTTATGAATATCATAATATTTTTCAATTATTTTATTTTCTATGTTATTATACCCGGTAGGAGTAACTATTAAAATATCAAAACCGAGTAAATTAAGAAATGCAAGAACTATAGAATCTTCATCACTAAAAATATTTTCGTCATTAGTATAAATAATGAGTTTTGGTATTTTAAATGGAAAATCAAAGTGAAGTAGTAGTTCTAGGATATCTTTATCTAAATTAAGTATGGTCATTATAATTTTGATTTTTAACTCGTTATCATTTTTTCGTATTAGTACAGGTAGTTCAAATAATTCTTCCATTTTATTAAGTATAGTGTTTTGTAAAGCTGTTTTCAAATGAGAAAATTTATAAAATTCGTTTTTTACTAAAGCTTCTTTTTTTAAATGGCCATTTTGATCTATTAAATAAACTAACTTATATAAATCATTTTTAACATAATTTATTTTTGTGAAAGGAATCTGAGATATTAATTTAGTATTTGGTGTTAAATAAAGATTAGATAGGTCTTCCCAATAGGAGTTTAAATCTTCTGGTACACCACTTATTTTAGCAAACATATTTGGAATATAAACTACATTGTTTTTGATTTTAAACCCATCACGAAATCTTGCTTCTTCATTCCATATAATTTTTAATTCGTCAGAAGTTGTTTTTAATGTTAGTGGATGAACTTTATAGTTTTCAAATTGCCAAGGTTTATATAAACCATCATCTTCATTATATATAAGTTCTTGTATTTCAGCAGAAGCCTTATAAGCGACAGTCTCAGTCCTTGATAAAGATAAGATTTCCTTTTTAGGGAATTCCTTTAGTGGTGATTTAGTTTCAAGTTCAAACATATTTGAAGAGAAATTACTATTACAAATATTTGAAAATTCTTTTTCGCAAGCCGAATTTGAATTTATATATAAAACATCACAACCTATTTTAGATAATAAAATTAAAAAGTAAATTTCATGGTTTTTAATTTCTCCATAATATATTATTTTAGGGTTATATGTAGGATGCTTGTCAGCTTGATCATAACTAATACCATCAAATAGGTTAGGTATAAAATTGTTAATCCAAATAATTAGTTTTAATGTAAAGTTTTTAATTATTGTTGTATTAAGATTTTTAGCATTTAAACAATATAAATCAAATATATCAGCGAAAGCTTTTTCTATAGAATTTTGTAGTAATTCATTAGAAAATGTAGGGAAAGCCTTTATTAATTTTAAAGTTGATAATAAAAAAACTTTCTTTTTTTCAGTAAAGGGTTCTAAATTATGCCATAAATTGTTTGTTTTTTTTACTAAATCAATATTACTCGGAATTGGTATATTTGAAATAAATTTTAAATATTGATTATTTAGATTAGATAATAATTTATCTAGTTTATATAAATCGTTATAATACTCATCACTATTTTTATTTATGCCGATATATCTATAAAAATATACAGGAATAATGGGGGATTTAGTATTAGTAAATCCATTTCTTTGATCTAAAGGCAATAATATATCTCCTAAAATCAAATCTGTTTTTAAATTTTTAGTGTGTATAATTCTATTTAAATTTAACATATAATATTCATCCTTTAATATTTAAAAATTACGTCATTTTTAAACAGCAGAGTACGTTAAACTCTTAAAGTAATTATATCATATATTTACCGCATATTTAAACCTAAATATTCACAATAATTATAAAATTAAAAAACTAATAAGAATAAAATTATATTCTTATTAGTTTTTTTGTATATTTATTTTAGTTTTTTAATTAGTATATCTAAATTGATTTGTTCTAAGTTAATAAGATTATCTGGGGTAGAAGAATTGCCACTAACTGTGTTAATTATATATATAATTTTCATATTATTATCTTCTATAGTAATGGACATATCTTCGAGAGGTGTTTTTTCATAAAATCTTTCAGCACCGTATTTACTTATTAAGGATGGAACTTCTTTTTGAGGATTGAAATTATATCTTTGTGTCTGATTAATTAATAAAGCAATTTGTTTTTTACTGCTAGTGGTAATTTCTATATCTCCAATAGTTGAAGGGTATTTAAGTATATTTGTTTTTGAAGTTTGATAAAAGGTAAAATTAATATTTTTAATATAAACATCATAATCTTTTATTTCTAATAGGCTATTTTCTGCAATACTAAAAGAAAAATATTCTTTGGGACTAATATTTAAATATTCATACTCAAATCCAAATATTGTTTTCATATCTTTCAACTCGAAATTTTCAGGTAAATATTTTAAATTAGAAAGTTCATGATAAGAGTCGAAATAGTTAAGAATACCAAAAACTTCTTTTTTATCTTTATCACTTATAATGTTTTCACTTTGTTTTACAATACTATTTTCTTCTATTAAAGTATTATTTTCAAGTATTTTATACAACCTATTACTTTGACTTGATTTTGAAACATTAAAGGCGCTTAAGGGTCCACATACTGTTAAGAATGAAACGACAGCTAAACTTATTAAAATGATAATATTATTTTTATGTTTATTTACATTTATAAATATCATTATAAATGTAGACCATATACCAATGATTAGTATAAAGTATCTATTTTCCGTTATACCAAATTCATTAATTCTTATTATAATAGCTATAAACATCATAATAAGTAATGGGAAAATAATCTTAGTAAATATTTTATTAAATGTTTTAACAAAGCGGTTATGAGGAATAAATAGGGAAGTTAAAAAAATTGATACGATAAATACGGCACTATAGCTAACGACTAAATAAGATACTAAGCCTTCTGGCCATACCTGTGTAATAATAATTTTGGCAAAGTATATATATAGTACAATTGAGTATATACATATAATTGGCATAACGATATATATTAGTATTATTTTAAAAACTTTATTAAAATTTGAAATATCATAATAAGTATCTTTAATAGGTATTTTGCTTATGAAGTATATTCCATTAAATAGTACTAAAGATAATACCCAAATATGATTAAAATAATTAGAGCTCATATTAGTATATAAAAGAAGCTTAATTGCTAAAAGTACAAGACTTAAGCCTATTCCAATAACTACGCTGTAAAGTATAGATGTAGTAAAATTAGTTATTATTTTAGTAACGTATAATTCAATGTTCTTTTTTTTATCTAGATATGGTATAAATAAAAAACATAATATAGTTCCAAAGCTAATTAATAATAATCTTGTAGTTGATACGTTATTATAGGTTATTAAAAAAAACATAAAATAAATATATAAAATAAGTAGTTCAATTAAGTGGATTATTAATTTAATCTTGACAGATAAGGTGATAAAATATTTTTCTAAAATTAAATTTATACATAGACTAAAGGGAATTCCAAAGGTTAACACCCCTATTATTCTTTCTACTATTTCTCTATTACTATTATCAAAATTAAATTCGATTAAATACATTAATAGTAATGTAATTGAAACAATAAAGATTAGAGCCAGTGGAAATCTTTTGGAAGTATTGTTAATATTTGTTGATAATTTATTAAGCGAAAGATTTAGTTTTTTCATAGGAAACACCTCTTAAAATTGAATTTAACAATGATAGGGTTGTATTGCTTATTACCTCCTTAATAATTTTCCCTATATTGAAATTTTTAGTACATATATAATAAATATGCTTTTTTATTTATTTTAATTATATATTAAGTTGATAAATAGTTATATATATTTTCTACATATATAATAAAGTAGTTATAATTATTCAAATAATAGCATTTAATTGTAGATTATAAGGTTTTGCATTATAATTAAAATCACGAAACGACATAATATGACTGAGGGAGACATTAATGTATAAGAATTTATGTATTATAATTGTTACAGTTAATTTATTTGCAGTTATTGCATCAATGGGAGGGGTTATATTAATAAATGAATCAGCTTGGAGTGATTTAAAAGAAAGTTACTTTGAAACAAAAACTGATCAAATTAAATATTTTATTGAACAAACAGGGGATGAGCTAAATGATCTTATATCTTCGCACGCTATTTGGACTGATGCTAGGATGAATTTAATTCAACTAAAATTATGCCAGAATTAAACGAACTAGTAGATTCAGTAAATTTAATGTCAACTGATATAGAAAAACATAATAAAACTATTAATGATAATTATTTAGAGATGATAGAGTTAATAGCGAATGTAGTTCAGATTAATGATTCTTATACTTATAGACATAATCTATCAGTTGCTAACTATGCAAAAATAATAGGTGAGGAAATTGGGTATAAAGATATTAAAACGTTAGAATTAGCGGCTAAATTTCATGATATCGGTAAAATATCAATACCATCCCAAATACTTAATAAACCTGGTAAATTAACAGAAGAAGAATATGAGATTATTAAAAAACATCCAATAGAAGGAGATAAAATAATTAAGAATATTGCATATTTTGAAGAAGTAAGTCCAGGTGTAAAATATCACCATGAAAGATATGATGGTAAAGGTTATCCGGAAGGATTAAAAGGAGAAGGCATACCTTTAGTTGCACAAATTATAGCAGTAGCAGATGTATATGATGCATTAACATCAGACCGAGCATATAGAAAAGCGATGTCTTGTGATGATGCTATGAAGTTTATATTAGATAATTCAGGCAAAATGTTCAATCCAATTCTTGTAGAAGAATTTTATAAAAAAATGTATGAATTTATTATAAAAAGCAAATAATCATATTGAAATAATTAATGAAAATTAATAAGTTAAGCTGATAGATTTTAATTCTATTAGCTTTTTTTGTATATAAAAAATACATAGGAGTAAATTATTGATTATGAAATAGAAGAGTTAAGATATAAGAGGTTAAAGGTTGTAGTCGTAAAAACATACAAATACAATATATATATGTTTAGAATTGTGTACATGATTACCTGAACAAATGTTCAAAATTAATAAACATGTAGACAAATGTTCTTTGGGTTGTTATAATTCAAATATAAACAAAATGTTTTTGTGCAAAATGCAAAAAAATATTGATCTTGAAGGGAGAAAATTTGACATGGGTGAAGCGGTAATGATGTTTTTTCAGCAATTCGTTAGTAAGTTTTTAGGACAACCACCACTATTATTAGGAACTTTAGTATTTATAGGGTATATGCTTTTAGGTAGAAAGAGTTATGAGGCTTTAGCAGGATTTATTAAAGCGTATGTTGGTTTTAAAATATTACAAGTAGGTACAGGTGGATTGGTTCAAACTTTTAAACCTGTTATTGAAAGTTTAACAGCTAAATTTGGAATTAAAGCTTTTGTAATTGATCCTTATTTTGGACAAACATCAGCGACAGAAGTTCTTGATTCAGTAAACTCACTTCAATATGTTGGTTATGTAATGTTAATAGCATTTGCATGGAACATTTTCTTAGTGGCTTTTAGAAAACAAACTAAGATTAGAACATTATTTATTACAGGTCATATTATGTATCAACAATCAGCAGTTTTATTATGGGCTATGTTCTGGGTTATTCAAGGAGCTGGAGCTCAAGTATCTGTACCTGTAATTGTTGTAACAGGATTCTTAATGGGTACATATTGGTCAGTAATGTCAAATCTAATTATAGAAGCAACTCAAGAAGTTACAGATGGAGCAGGATTTACTATTGGACATCAACAAATGTTTGGAGCTTGGGTAGCATATAAGTTAGCAGGAAAGATTGGGAATAAAGAAAAAGATGTTAATCATGCTAATCTTCCAGGATTCTTATCAATATTAAATGATAATGTTGTAGCCAATACAATACTTATGACTGCTTTTGTAGGTACATTAATGTTGATTATTGGTAGAGATGCATTTGAATACAATACAACTAAATATGTTTTTGGTACTTATATTTTTGAAACTACAGCTAAATTCGCTGTTTATATTACAATAATTTTAACTGGTGTTAGAATGTTCGTTGCAGAATTAACAGCTTCATTTGAAGGTATTTCAAGTAAGCTTCTTAAAGGTTCAGTACCAGCAGTTGACTGTGCTGTAACATTTGGTTTCTCACCTAATGCGCCAACTTTTGGATTTATATTTGGATTTTTAGGACAATTAATTGCAATAGGTATTTTAGTAGCTATAAAATCACCAGTACTGATTATTGCAGGATTCATTTGTCTGTTCTTTGATAATGGTACATTAGCTGTATTTGCTAATAAGGCTGGTGGACGTAGAGCGGCAGCTATTATTCCTTTTATAGCTGGTATGATACAAGTATTTGGTTCTGCCATAGTTTTAAATGTGTTACAAGGAGATCCTAATGTAATCGGTTGGATGGGTATGTTTGACTGGGCAACATTATTTATGGGAACTACATTATTAACTAAAGCATTTGGAATTGCGGTACCTGTTATTATTGCACTTCTTATGTTGATTATTCCACAATTACAATATAAGAGACATAAGGAAACATACTTTACTACAATGAGAGATAACTAGAATTATTTCAAGTAATAAAATGAAAATAAATCCCACTTTTCTTGTGGGGTTTATTTACACAATGAGAGTTTATGAGTATAATAAAAAATAAGATGAAATTATAGGAGGAGAATTATGTTAAAAGTATTAGCTGCATGTGGAAATGGAATGGGTTCAAGTCTAATTATTAAAATGAAGATTGAAAAAGTATTAAAGTCAATGGGACTAGAATTTAAAGTTGACCATGCTAGCGTGGGAGAAGCTAAAGGTTCTGTTAAAAATTATGATTTAGTTTTAATATCTCATATGTTCGTTAAAGATTTTTCGAATTGTGGAAATGCTAAAGTAGTAGGATTAGTTAATTTATTATCAGAGGCTGAAATTAAAGAAAAAGTTGAAAAGGCTCTTAGTGAGTAATTTATAAAAAAAGTGTAGTAAATTAGAGGTGATCGATATTACAAGTAAAGAAGAAAGACAATTATTGGTGGATGTATCAGTATTATATTACTTAGAAGGAAAAACTCAAAGTGAAATAGCAAAAGAATTATATTTATCAAGACCGAAAGTATCAAGACTGTTAAAAAAAGCAAGAGAGCAACATGTTGTTGACATTACGATTAATTATCAAAGTGATGAAATAGAAAAACTTCAAGGAGAAATCCGTAGAAAGTTTAATGTAGATAAAGTTGTTATTGTAAAAACACTTACTGATAAAAAGGATACTTTAGAAGAAATAGGAAAAATTGCTGCAAAAGAGTTAGAAACAGAAATAAAGGAAGGCATGACTATTGGTTTTTCCTGGGGGAAAAGTGTACGTTGTGCTGCTTCTTATTTAAAGAGAAAAAAAGTAGAGAATGTTAAGATAGTTGAGTTATTTGGGGCTATTAGCTATGATAGGAATGATGATGATATGCTTAGTATTGGTAGAAGTATATCTAGTAAAGTTGGAGGAAAACTTTATCCTTTACCAGCACCTATATATATTCACGATAAAATTGCAAGAAAAGCATTAATTGAAACTCCTTTAATTAATAATACATTAAATATGATAGATAATTGCGACTTAATTATAAGTGGATTAGGTGTTGTTGATAATGATTCACTGCAACCAATTTGGGACAATTACGTAGAAAAAGATAAAAAGCATAGAATAAAAGAAATGGGTGGTGTTGGATTTATGTGTGCCCAATTCTTTGATGAAAATGGACAATTTTTAGATGATGATATTAATTCTAGTGTTATAGGTATTAAAAATGAAAATATAAAGAAGATAAGAAGTATGGTTATAGCAGGTGGTAAAAGTAAGGTAAGAGCTATTTTAGGAGCATTAAGAGGTGGATGTATTAATATTCTTATATCAGATGAGGGAACTTTAAAATCTGTATTAGAATATGATAAAGAAATATAATTAAATAAAAAACGGCTGTAATAGCCGTTTTTTTTGTTGGTTATTTATAAAATTAGAAAATTTAATGTGATTATATACTGTAGGTTTAAAATTGCGATTAACAAATGAACAAATGTGCTATATTTTTGATATTATTGACTAATTGTTAGCGGATATGATATTATGTTCACAAGATAAGAAATTATATTCACTTTATCAACAAACATGAACAAAATTTCAGGTATCATTTCAAATGTCAGGAATAGTTATTTATAAAATAAATTATGAAATATATACAAGATTAGTTCTTAGAAAAGGAGAGAATTTTATGATAGAACAAAAGGTTACGATTATTAATAAAACAGGTATTCATGCTAGACCAGCAGATTTATTAGTTAAGAAATGTATGAAGTTTAAAAGTAAAATAGAAATTATAAAAGATGAAAAGACAGCTAATGCGAAAAGTATACTTAATATTTTAGCTCTAGGGTTAAATAAAGGTATAGAAATCACTTTAAGAGCAGATGGTGAAGATGAAAAAGTAGCAATTGAGACTTTAGTAGAATTTATAAAAAATCTAGAAGACTAAAAGGAGACTAATATGAGCGAAATAAATAATGTAACTAAAGAATCTTGGATTTTAGCTAATTTTCCAGAGTGGGGAACATGGCTTAATGAAGAAATTGAACAAGAGGTTGTAAAACCGGGAACGTTTGCAATGTGGTGGTTAGGATGTACAGGTATTTGGGTTAAATCAGAAGGTAATGCAAATATACTTATTGATTTATGGGTTAAAAGTGGAAAGAGATCTCATGGAAATGGGTTAATGACAAAAGAGCATCAACATCAAAGAATGGTTGGCTGTGTTGCTTTACAACCGAATTTAAGAAATGTACCTTGTGTTATAGATCCATTTGCAATAAAAGAATTAGATGCATTATTAGCTACTCATGATCATGGAGACCATATAGATATAAATGTAGCAGCAGCTGTTATGCAAAATTGTGCTGATGATGTTCCTTTCATAGGACCACAAGCTTGTGTTGATTTATGGGTGAAATGGGGAGTTCCAGCAGAGCGTTGTATAGTTGTAAAACCAGGAGATGTAGTTAAGATAAAAGATACAGAAATTCTTGCTTTAGATTCATTTGATAGAACTGAGCTTGTTACAACTAAACCAGGAAATGTACTTAAAGATAAAATGCCTCAAGATATGGATCGTTTAGCCGTTAACTATTTAATTAAAACACCAGGTGGTAATCTTTATCATAGTGGAGATTCACATTATTCAAATTACTTTGCTAAGCATGGTAATGAGAACAAAGTTGATGTTGCACTTGGATCTTTTGGTGAAAATCCAAGAGGTATGACAGATAAATTAACAGCTGTAGATATATTAAGAATGGCAGAATCATTAAAAACAAAAGTAGTTATTCCATTTCACCATGATATATGGACTAACTTTAAGGCTGACCCTAAAGAAATAACAACATTATGGAACATGAAAAAAGATAGACTACAATATAAATTTAAACCATTTATTTGGGAAGTTGGTGGAAAATTCACTTATCCAAATGATAAAGATAAGATGGAATATATGTACGACAGAGGATTCCATGATGCATTTACAATAGAGCCTGACTTACCATTTAAATCATTACTATAATAAAATAGAGGAGAGTAATTATGATTACAGATACGATTACTAGAGAAGTTGTTCAATATATGGAATCAGTAAAAGATTGGCGTGAAGCAATAAAAATAGCTGCTCAACCTATGGTAGATCAAGGTAAAATAACAACAGGTTATGTAGATGCTATGATAGAAAGTGTTGTAGAATTTGGACCATATATAATTATAGCACCAATGATTGCTATGCCTCATGCTAGACCAGAATTCGGATCAAAAGAAATAGGATTAAGTGTTCTCAAGTTAAAACAACCTGTATCTTTTACAGATGATGATGAAAATTTAGCAACATTAATTGTAGTTCTTTCATGCAAAGAAGATGGTAAACATATTGAGATTTTAACAGAATTAGCTGAAATATTATCAGATGAAGTTAAATATGAAAAAGCATTAAGTTCAGAAAGTATTGATGAAATATTAGAAGTATTTTCTAATTAGGCATGATGCATAATAAAAAGTCAGTTTTGACATAGCTAACTTAAGCAAGAGGAGGATTAAAATATCCTCCTTTTCTTGAATAAAGTTATATGTTTTGAGTGGAGGTATAATATGGATTTAAATAAAACACCTTTTGGTATTTATGAAAAAGCATTGCCAAATGATTTTAGCTGGGAAGAAAAATTTATTGCGGCTAAAGCAGCTGGCTTTGATTATATAGAAATTTCAATAGATGAAAGTGATGAAAGATTAAAAAGGCTAGATTGGACCATTGAAGAAAGAAACAATCTTAAGAATCTTATGTTAGATTATGATATAAGAATTCATAGTATGTGTTTAAGTGGGCATAGAAGATTTCCTTTTGGTAGTAAAGACTGTGATACTCGAAAGGAAGCTTATAACATTATGGAAAAAGCTATCCAGTTAGCCAGTGATCTAAATATTAGAGTTATTCAACTAGCAGGATATGATGTATATTATGAAGAAGCTAGTGAAGAGACAAAGAAAAGATTCATAGAAGGGTTAAGACAAGCTGTTAGATGGGCATCAAGAGCAGGCGTAATGTTGGCTATCGAAATTATGGATACGGAGTTTATAGGAACTATAACTAGAGCTAAAGAATATATTGAACTAATAAAATCCCTGTGGTTAAAAGTTTATCCTGATCTTGGAAACATAAGTCAGTGGACAGATAATCCAAGTGCTGAATTAGAACTTGGACTAGAACATATAGTAGCAATACATATCAAAGATACAAAACCTGGTGTTTTCAAATGTGTTCCATTTGGAGAAGGTACAGTAGAGTTTCCTAAGTTATTTAATACATTAAACAGAATAGATTATGATGGTCCTTTTTTAATTGAAATGTGGGCAAATAATAATAAAAATTATACGGTAGAAGAAGCTGCTAAAGAAATAGAAACAGCTAGATTATGGGCGTTAGAACAAATGGATCAAGGAGGTTATAAATATGTTAGAACAACTTAAGAGTGAAGTATTAAAAGCTAATTTAGAACTTCCAAGAAGAGGACTTATTACTTTTACTTGGGGAAATGTTAGTGGTATAGATAGAGAGAAAAATCTTGTTGTTATAAAACCAAGTGGAGTTTCTTATGATAATATGACAGAAGATGATTTAGTTGTTGTTGATTTAGATGGTAATGTTGTAGAAGGAAAATATAATCCTTCATCTGATACACCTACACATTTAGCTATTTATAAAGAGTTCAAAGAAGTTGGTGGAGTTGTTCATACTCATGCAGAGTGGTCTACTAGTTGGGCTCAAGCAGGACGTAATATTCCTTGTTATGGAACAACACATGCAGATTATTTTTATGGTGAAATCCCTTGTACAAGAGTTATGACAGAAGAAGAAATTAATGGTGAATATGAACTTGAGACAGGAAATGTTATTATTGAGACATTTGAGGGTAATAATCCTATGTCAGTTCCAGGCGTTATAGTTAATAACCATGGACCATTTTGTTGGGGTGAAACTCCAATTGAGTCGATTCATAATGCAGTAGTTATGGAAGAAGTTGCGAAAATGGCTTATAAAACAGAAGCTCTAAACGTGAGTATTAAGAATATTCAATCAACGCTACTAGATAAGCACTTCTTAAGAAAACATGGTGAAAATGCTTATTATGGGCAAAAGTAAAATAATAATAAGTTAAAGGAGGTTGAATATGAAAGGAATAATTGCATCTAACGGTATAGCAATTGGAAAAGCATATTTATATGTTCAAGATAAAATTAATCTAGATAGATCCAAAATACAGGACACAGAACAAGAAATTAGCAAGTTTAATGTTGGAAAAGATAAAACAAGGAGTCAATTAAAAGTAGTTTTTGAGAAAGCTTCTGAATCATTAGGAAAAGAAAAAGCAGAGGTGTTTGAAGCTCATTTAACAATGTTAGATGATCCAACGCTTGAAGAAAATGTTATAGAGAAGATTGAAAATGAAAGTTTAAGAGCGGAAGTAGCAGTTAATGATGCAGTTGCAGAAATCTCAGCTTTATTCGAAAGTTTAGACAGTGAGTATATGCGTGAAAGGGCTGCGGATGTTCAGGATGTTGGAAAAAGATTATTATACAATATTTTAGACCTTAAAATTCAAGCATTAGATAATCTAGAAGAAGAAGTTATTGTTATAGCTAATGATTTAACACCATCTGATACAGCTACAATGGATTTAAAAAGAGTGCTAGGATTTGTTACAGAAGTAGGAGGAAGAACATCTCATACAGCAATAATGGCAAGAACATTAGAAATACCAGCTATAGTAGGTACAGGTTCTTGTTTATCAGAAATTAATAATGAGGATCTTATAATCGTTGATGCAATTAATGGTGAAATTATTGTTAATCCAAGTGAAGAAGTTATATTGAAATACAAAGCGATTGAAGAAAAACTATTAAAAGATAAAAAACAACTAGAGTTAATTAAAGATTTGCCAGGAGAAACAATAGATGGACATCGAGTTGAATTATGTGCAAATATTGGAACAGTAAAAGATATGGATCCTGTACTTAGAAATGGAGCCGAAGGAATAGGCTTATATCGTACAGAATTTATCTATATGGACAGCAGTG
>Ga0209013_10003710_pt1 | contig 13496 bp, 14 predicted proteins | sample Cruoilmetagenom2_FD_187291 | JGI IMG/M metagenome (GOLD analysis project Ga0209013, IMG submission 187291) | Oil polluted marine microbial communities from Coal Oil Point, Santa Barbara, California, USA - Sample 2 (SPAdes) (version 2) | ecosystem: Environmental > Aquatic > Marine > Oil seeps ... | reverse complement strand
CTCTGAATTTGGTATGCGAGCGGTCTTAGGAGGAACACTTGCTTCCTTGCTATCAGCTACTATTGCTGGGATGATTCTGGGGTAGCCCTTTTAAAAGGAAAATATCATACCGGAGTTGGTTAATAAGTTTTTAAAACTCAAAAACTAATCCAATCTATCTTTCATTAAATTCGTCTTTGAAAGATTAATTTTATGAAGCAATACCACGATCTACTAAAGCATGTTCTTAAAACAGGTGCACAAAAATCTGACAGGACCGGAACCGGTACTTTAAGTGTCTTTGGCTACCAAATGCGTTTTGACCTCAGCGAGGGGTTTCCTATGGTTACCACCAAAAAACTGCATTTAAAATCCATTATTTATGAATTGCTATGGTTCTTAAAAGGGGATACCAATATTAATTACCTGCAGGAAAATAGCGTCCGGATCTGGAACGAATGGGCAGATGAAAATGGAGAATTAGGACCTGTATACGGTCATCAGTGGCGCAATTGGAATGGGGAGCAGATAGACCAGATTTCCGATGTCATTAAAACCTTAAAAGAAAATCCGGATAGTCGTAGGATGCTGGTAACCGCATGGAACCCCAGTGTGTTACCAGATACTTCAAAATCTTTTTCAGAAAATGTTGCTAACGGAAAAGCGGCACTTCCCCCCTGTCATGCTTTTTTTCAGTTTTACGTTTCTGACGGAAAATTATCCTGTCAGTTATATCAAAGAAGTGCCGACATTTTTTTAGGGGTTCCTTTTAATATCGCTTCCTATGCCCTCTTTACACTTATGATTGCTCAGGTTTGTGGTTATGCCCCAGGTGAATTTATCCATACTTTTGGCGACGCACATATATATAACAATCACTTAGAGCAAATAGAGCTACAACTCAGCAGAGAGCCCAGACCATTACCGAAAATGGTCCTCAGCCCTGAAGTCAAAAATATCTTTGATTTTAAATTTGAAGATTTTAAGCTGTTATATTATGATCCATATCCTCATATAAAAGGGGCTGTAGCTGTGTAATTATTAAATAATTTTATCTCCGAGCATAAATTCCTATATTTAAAAGAAAAATTGCGTTATGCTCCTTACCGAGACACTCCTGGACACATTCCTAGTCACCAGAAAAGAAAGCGAAGCTATATGTTCCCCTCTGGAAATTGAGGACTATGTGGTTCAGCCTATAGAAGATGTTTCCCCACCTAAATGGCATCTCGGACATACGACCTGGTTCTTTGAAGAGTTTCTTCTTAAGCCATTTTTAAAGGATTATAAAGTTTACGATGAGGACTTTTCATTTGTATTCAACAGCTATTATGAAACTGTGGGGAAAAGAGTAATCCGTGCGGACCGTGGTAATCTTTCAAGACCATCAGTCCAAAAGGTATATGCTTACAGAAATTATGTGACTAATGCTATTAAAACACTTTTGGATAAAGAACCAGAAGAGAAACTACTTCAACTTTTAGAAATTGGCATACACCATGAAAAGCAACATCAGGAACTGTTATTAACGGACATCAAATACATTCTTGGTAATAATCCACTTTTACCGGCCTATAAAGATTCAATTAATGAGCATAGGGAAGAAAGTCACCAACAGGATTGGGTTTCAATTGATCCCGGCATTTATGAAATTGGCCACAACCTGGATTCATTTTGCTTTGACAATGAACTAGGAAGACATAAGGTTTATTTGCATGCTTACGAAATTTCAAATAGGCTTATTACCAATAAAGAATATTTGGAATTTATTAATGACGGCGGGTATAATTCATTTGAATTTTGGCATGCCGAAGGATGGGATTGGGTTTGTAAAAATCAGATTTCTTCCCCTTTATACTGGCATAATATTGACGGAGAATGGCATAACTATACCCTTGAAGGACTACAAAAAATTAGTCCGGATACCTCAGTTTCTCATCTTTCCTATTTTGAGGCCTTTGCCTTTGCACAATGGAAAGGCTGCCGCTTGCCAACTGAGTTTGAATGGGAAGTAGCGCATAAATATTTCCCATGGGGCCACCGATGGGAATGGACAGAAAGCGCATACCTGCCTTACCCTGGTTATCATAAAGAAGAGGGGGCACTGGGTGAGTATAATGGCAAATTTATGGTAAGTCAAAAAGTCCTTAGGGGAGGATCTTTCGGCACACCATCGAATCATACGCGCCCTACATACCGTAATTTTTTTCACCCCCATCTAAGATGGCAGTATACCGGGTTAAGGTTGGCCAAATAATTCCGACAAAAGCATCATGCAACAAAAAACCACATTGATTTCAACGTCTCAATTCCATAAAGACGTGTATAAAGGACTTACTGATTTTCCTAAACATTTATCTTCAAAATATTTCTATGATGAAATAGGAGATAAATTGTTTCAGGAAATTATGGACATGCCAGAATACTATCTGACAAATTGCGAGTATAAAATCCTCGCTAAGTTTAAAGATGAAATATGCCGGGCATTTTTTAAAGATTCAAAGGAGTTCGACCTTATTGAACTGGGCGCAGGAGATGGAAAGAAAACCAAAATTCTGTTAAGACAACTTGCGACTGAGGAGGTTCCCTTTCAGTATGTCCCTATAGATATTAGCGAGAATGCTCTGAATCAACTTGAGGAGTCAATAAGTAATGAACTTCCATCGGTAAAAGTTAAGTCTTTGCAGGGAACCTATTTTGAAACGCTTGAACAGCTCTGCACAATGCAACGCAAGAGGAAGGTTATCATGTTTCTGGGTTCAAATATTGGTAATTTACTTCATCCGCAGGCGGTAGAATTTTTGATGAGTATACAAGAATTAATGAATGACGATGATCTTTTCTTTATTGGTTTTGATCAAAAAAAAGATCCGCAGACCATCTTAAATGCCTACAATGACACTGCAGGGATTACCGAAAGATTTAATAAAAATTTGCTAGCCAGAATAAACCGTGAGTTGGATGCCAATTTTGATCTCGATAAGTTCTTACATTGGGAAGTATATGACCCGGAAACAGGTACTGCTAAAAGTTATTTGGTGTCCAAGGAAAATCAGACAATTCATGTTAACGGGCTTGATCTTACCGTAACTTTTAATGCATGGGAAACTATACATACAGAAATTTCGCAAAAATATGACGACAATGTAGTCTCGTGGTTAGCCGATAAAGCTGGAATGGAGATAAGCAGAATTTTTAGCGATGAGAATAAATTTTATAAAAACTATATTTTAAAAAAGTAGTTATGAAAGCCATTTGGAATGATACAATTATTGCGGAAAGTAACGATACAGTTGTAGTTGAGAACAATCATTATTTTCCAGCTGAAAGCATTAAAAAAGAATATTTTAAACCCAGTACAACACATAGCACGTGCCCCTGGAAAGGTGTAGCATCATATTATACCCTGGAGGTTAACGGGGCAGAAAATAAAGATGCGGCTTGGCATTACCCTGAGATCAGTGAACTGGCAAAACAAATAAAAGGGTCTGTGGCTTTTTGGAAGGGCGTAGAAATTGTTGAATAAAAAAACCGGGATGTTCATAGAACAACCCGGTCGCTTTAACACTAATTGTTAATTACAGATCTAATACAGCATTTTCTGAACCAGCGAATTCATTCCACTGATAACGGTCTGCTTCTGTTTCATTAACATAATTTCCATCTACGAGGTATTTAAACTCGTAAGTATTCTCCTTTGGTAAATCAAACGTTCCTTTAAAAGTTCCGTTTTTAAGTTTCTTAAGCATGCTTCCTTTTGGATTCCAATTATTGAAATCTCCGACTACAGCAACTTTTTTTGCGTCTTCAGCAGGCACTGTAAAAGTAACCTTGCATACTGGCTTTGTTTTTAAATATTGTTTTGCGATTGACATAATATTTTAATTTTGTGATTACGCTGCAAAAATAGTACATTAAATTCCTCATTTCCAATGATTAAAATCATAATTATTGATTTCTTAAAATATTAATGTCTTTTAGTTCACTTTAGTAAAAAGGTATGGGTTCTTTTTTCAAGTAGGTAATTCCTACATAATCTTTCTAATGATCTCTAAAATGGAATCTATGTCTTTAACCGTATTATAATGGTGAAAACTAAGTCGGATACCTTCTCCACGTCTGGAGCAGACCACATTTTCTTTCCTTAAATGGTTAAATAACGCATCGTTGCCTTTAATGTTAAAAATGGTACTATGCAGATTTCTATGGATAACATCTTTGTTTAACAAACCTAATTCGTCAAAACCCTTACTGGCCTTTTTACTTAAATTCTCATTATGCTCCGCAATTTCTTTCATCCCTATATCATTCAGTATCTCTAGTGCACATTTCAGACTTCCAAAATTTAGACTATCCAGATGCCCTGGCTCAAAGTGTTTATTAAAGGGTATAGTATTCTTTGCGGTGATAACGGCATTAGCGGAATTGAATCCCGTAGTTTTAATTGTGAACCTTCTTTTGGCTATATCTTTAAATAACATAAATCCATTACCCGTTCCTGCTAACAGCCATTTATACCCACTCGCTCCAAGTACATCGATACCTGAGTTTTCAAAATCTATTTCAAAAGCCCCACAAAATTGAGTGCCGTCGGCAATGATCAGAAGCTGTGGGAATTCATCTTTCAACGCTTTTAGAAAATCCAGATCTATACGTATTCCATTTATCCATTGAACCAAACTAAGCGCTAGTACTGTTATAGAATTGTTCCTAACTTTTTCTAAAATATTCTGCTCCAACTGTTCATCAATTTTAGTATAAGAAATTTCAAAACCTCGGCTTTCAAAAGGCCAATTAACGGAAGGGTAGTCATTTTCAAGTAGCAATATATGTTCTCTACTATCTAATCCTTCGAGAAGTATATTCAGTCCCAAGGAAAAGTTAGGAACCAGTGCTACCAGATCCTTCCTGCACATAAAAAACTTTCCAACCATTTGTCTTGCTTCGCTTATGAGGCCTAAACTCTCAATTTTCATAGAACTCCCACCAACTAAATAATCCAAATCGTGATTTTGGCGCCACTCCAAAAGCTCATCGCCTAAAAGACCATATGCGGCCGTATTTGCATAAATACAATGGTTAAGGACTGGATATGATTTTCTATTATTTAGCATCTTTGATAGTTATTGTAATTTCTGATTTGCTGTATCTTTGTATCTAAAGATAATTATTAGAATGTTTTCTGGAAATAAAAGTGAGTCCATTATAGACAAAGAGCAGCATGAACAGCTGGAGTACGCACATAAGCGAATCAAACAGAAAAAAAATCTTTACGTTCATTTTGTACTATTTCTTATCGGGAGTGTCTTTCTTATTTTGATCAATAAAATTCTGAAATACGGTGAAGAGTATAACTGGTTTATATGGGCAATTATATTTTGGGCATTCTTATTTGTAGTCCATATCGTAAATGTCTATGTTACTCAAAAATTTATGGGAATTGAATGGGAACGTGAACAGCGAGAAAAATTAATTGCAAAACAAAGGCAGCGAATAAAGGAACTTCAAAATGAAATTGAAACCGATTTTCCGATGACCAATTATAAAAAAAAAGATTAGTGGGTAAAATTGTTATGATAGCTGCCATTGGAAAGAATAATGCCTTAGGAAAGGATAATGATCTTATATGGCACCTTCCAGACGACTTTAAACGTTTTAAGCAATTAACTACTGGCCATAAAATTATTATGGGTAGGAAAACATTTGAAAGTTTTCCAAAACCCCTGCCAAATCGCACACATATAATTATTACACGAGACCACAATTACAGTCTGGATTTGCCCTCATGTATTGTGGTTCATTCTATCGATGAAGCTTTGAATCTAGTACAAGATGATCCCATTTCCTATATTATTGGTGGAGGAGAAATCTATGACTTGGGGATGCCTCATGCTGATGTCCTGGAAATCACCAAAGTTCATGAATCTTTTGACGCTGATGCACATTTTCCGGAAATAGATAAAAAAGTATGGAAACTGATTAAGGAGGAATTTCACTCAAGTGATGAAAGACATAATTACAACTTTACCTATCTCACCTACCAAAGACGTAATATCTAGGAAAATCTAAATTTTCCCATTTTAACTTGCGTATAAGCTATGCTTTTTAGTCGAGAATAAAATTTATTCTATCGGCATGATATTCAAAAGTTTAGATATTCGATTTGTTTTAATTCATTAATATCTTCCAGAAAAGAAGTTAAGATCTTTATATCCTTATTTGTGTAAAACTGAATCTTGCCTGGAGTTTTATTGGGATTTTGGAGGTTTTCTTTATTAAGAACCGCCAGGGTTTGCTTTGCCACGGCAGCACCACAATCAATTATGTTCACATGAGGTGGTAATAATTCCCTTAAGACTGGAATTAAATAGGGATAATGCGTACACCCCAAAACAATATGATCCATATTTGCATCGAGCATAGGTTCAATGTAGCGAATCAATAATTGTTTCGTCTCAATAGAATTTATTTTTCCTGCCTCTATCAATGGAACAAGGCCAATACCTTCCTTTTCAACAATGGTTATTTCGCCAGCATGATTCTTTGAGGTTTTTAAAAAGAGACTGCTACTTAAAGTTCCTTTTGTGGCCAATACTCCCACCGTTCCTGTTCCGGAATATAGAGCCGCCGGTTTAATAGCTGGCTCAATACCGATAAAAGGGATTTCATACTTTTCCCGTAAAAGTGATATTGCATTGGTGGTAGCTGTATTACAGGCAACAACAATGAGTTTGCAGCCTCTTGCCAGCAAAAGTTCAGTGTTCTTAATACTTAAAGCAATAATTTCTTCTCTGGTTTTTTGACCATATGGTGCATTCTTACTATCTGCCAGATAAATAGTATTCTCATATGGCAATAGAGCATGTATTTCTTTCCATATGGAAGTGCCTCCTACTCCCGAATCAAAAATACCTATGGGTTTTGCATTCATCTAAAATGCGGTTTACTATAAATAATTATCAATAACAAAGTTATACATTCCTAAAACAAGCCTTTAGTACCTAACGAGATATTATAAAACAATCTTTTCCCTCTAAGTCTATTAATAATATATCGCTTGCTATTTGGTTGGTGATCATAAAAGAAATGAAGTCTATTTCTCTTTAAAAATTAAACAAAAAAAACTGCCCTAAAGAGGACAGTTTATAAATATAAGTTGAACAAAGGAAAAATTAAAATCCTAGTTCCTGTTTTACTTCGACTAAAAGATCCTTCCCTTTTGCAACAATTAAACCACCACCTTGCGTAGCATCTATCACATAATCATAGCCCTGAGCAGCTGCTACTTTTTCTATGGCTGCTTTTGCCTTAATAGAAATGGGCTCAAATAATTCTGCTTGCTTTTTAGCTAATTCCTGTTGCGCGGCCTGTTGCGCATCCCCAATATTTTTTTCAAAACCCTGAAGTTCCTGAGCTCTTTTTTGATTCTCTTCTTCAGATTTTGAAGTAGCTTCATTGGAATACTGAGTATATTTATTCTTTAATTCTGTCATAGAACTTTCAATATCTGCCCTGTATGTTTCCTGTAGTTTTTTTAGCTCTGCCTGCGCGGCCTTCATTTCCGGCATCTCGCCCAATAATTCCGTTACATTGATATGTGCGACTTTGCTTTGTGCATTAACAAAACTAGTAGCTGCTACTAATAAAACTATGGCTATTGCTACTTTTTTAAACTGTTTCATGATTTCTGAATTTACTATTTGAATGTTAATATAATTAATTTCGAGTTTTAGTTTTTAGTTTCTTCGTTCTTTTCAATTACTTGTTTTCTTTCCTCTTCTTTTTCTTTCCTCTTTGCCTCCCGCTCTTCTAATAATTTCTTTCTTCGTTCTTCATAAGCTCTTTTACGCTCTTCTCTTATTTTAAGTTGTTCTGCTCTCCGTTCTTCGGCTGTTTTGATTCTTGTTTCTTCCGCTTCCTTTGCCATTGCCTGTCTCTCGAGAAGGGCATCACTTATTTCCTCTTCTTCCGAATCACCTTCAAAGGTTTCTAACTGGCTTTTGGTTTTCGCCTTCGCCTTTGGTGCACTTACTTTCCTTGTCCTCGCTATTCCCCTCAGCACCAATTCACTTATGTCGTGTCTTTTTTGGGAGTACAACATTACAACATCCGCCGATTTATCAAAAATAAAATCGTATTTTTTATTTGATCCAATTTTCTGCACTTCATTAAAAACCTGATCCTGTATAGGCTGAATTAACCTTTTCTTTTGCAGAACCAAATCGCCATTAGGTCCAAATCGATTTTGCTGGTATTCAATCATTTCCTTTTCCAGGATTTGAATTTCCTCTTCTCGTTCGAGGATAAGTTCATTTGTCAACAACACTTTTTCTGCCATCAAATCCTTCTTCATTTGATCCACTTCGCTTTGCTTCTGCTCAATTTCTATTTTCCAGCGTTGGACTTTATTTTCCAGCTGCTCGCTTGCATCTCTGTATTCTTCAACATTTTCAAGAATATACTCCATGTCTACATAACCTATTCTTACACCCCGTTGCGAAAATGTGTTAGACCAAAGCAATAAACCTACAACTACCAAAAGAACTTTTGTCTTCATCATTTAATTCGTTTTATTACATAGAAAATATCGTGCCAAAAATACTAATTATTTTAAAATGAGTGGATTACCCTAAAGTTTTATTGGAAAATATTCCGAGGTTAGAACTGTTGCCCTATAATAAAGTGTGTTTGCCATCCGCTTGGACCAGTACCTGCGGACTGAGGGCGGCTGTCTTCATCAAAACCATAACCAAAGTCAATTCCCAATAGACCAAAGGCCGGCATAAATATGCGGACACCCACTCCGGCCGATCGTTTTAAAATAAACGGATTATATTCTTGAAAATTGTTAAAATTATTTCCCGCTTCTAAAAAAGTTAGGGCATATATAGATGCAGAAGGCTTTAATGTCAATGGATATCGAAGTTCGAGGGAATACTTATTAAATACAATTCCACCTTCCTGTTGACCGGTAATAGGATTAATTGGTGTAATGGAATTATTCTCATAACCCCTTAATTGGATGGTCTCTCGGCCATCTAATGTGAAATTACCTCCAAGACCGTCTCCACCCATAAAAAAGCGTTCAAATGGTACTGTTCCCACATCACTGTTATAGCTTGCCAGAAAACCAAACTCAATATTTGTACGCAGTACTAATTTCCCGACTATTCGCGTATACCAATCTCCTTTAAATTTAATTTTGAAATACTCTAACCACTCCCACCTCTCCTGCTCTATTGCCTCCTGTTCCGAGATTTCATCCGGGCTTAAAGGACGTTGCTGATTAATCTCACTAAGTTCATTACTTCGATCTTGTAAACCTCTATAGTCTTTATTGTTAAAAAGAGAATAAGGTGGAGTTAACTTGGCGGTCACTTCAAATATAGACCCTGATAACGGAAATATTCTTCCTGGTCCTGCTGAACTCCTGGATATACCCAAAGTATAAGCAAGGGAATTCGATGTCCCATTACCAAACCTAAAAAGACCGGAATTGTAGTTCTGAAAATCATATAATTGATATCCCAATGCATGGGATATTGTAAAAAAGTCATCGGGCCATTGCAATCTTTTCGCAAGTCCAACAGAAACGCCTGTTATGGAAAATTGCTGATCTTTATTTACCTCAACCCTTCCTGAGCTGCTAAAAGATGCTAAAAATTGCTGAGTTCTGGAAAACGACATATTAAACCTTACCGGCTTTTTGCCTCCAAGCCAGGGTTCGGAAAAACTAAGGCTATAAACCCTAAAAGTTCTACTGGCTTGCAAACGCAAAGCAAATGTTTGCCCATCTCCCATAGGAACCGGTTTATAAGCCTTCCCATTAAATATATTTTTTATAGAAAAGTTATTAAAAGACAAACCAAGGGTTCCAATAAATCCACCACCCCCATAACCGCCTTGTAATTCTATCTGGCTGGATCCGGATTCCACCAGATTATACTTCAAATCAACCGTCCCCGCATTGGGATCCGGGTTTAAAATATCTGGCTTTATCTGCTCGGCATCAAAAAAGCCTAGTTGTCCCAATTCCCTTACACTACGAACAATGTTGTCTTTACTGTATTTCTGTCCGGGGCGAGTTCTTAATTCTCTAAATATAACATGATCATTGGTTTTGTCATTCCCTGCAACATAGACATGGTTTAGAAAAGTCTCCTTCCCTTCAATAATCCTGATCTCAAAATTAATAGTATCATTCTGAGCTGATACTTCAACCGGATTTATTTGCGAGAACAAATAGCCATTGTTTTGATAGAGGTTTGTGATATCTTCAGCATCAGGTTTACTTTCATCCGCAATGCGTTCTCTCAGGAGTACTCCATTGTATGTTTCTCCTTTTTTAATTCCCAAAACCTTATTTAACTGACCATCAGTATAAACTGAATTCCCGACAAAATCTATTTTCCCAAAATAGTATTTATTCCCTTCCTCAACCTTAATATCTATATTTATTTTCTTGGCACTAACTATGGAAATTGAATCTGAAATCACTCTGGCATCCCTGTAACCTTTCTCAGCAAATTTATCGACCATTGCTGCCAGATCCTCCTTATAATCAGCTTCAATAAATTTTGATTTTTTCCAAACCCTGCCGAATTGCGCTTTTTTAGTATTCTTCAGAGCTTTTCGAAGCTGTTTGTCTGAGAGCATTTTGTTTCCATCAATAGTAATATTTTTAATCTTAACCTTATCTCCTATCTTAATATTCACCACCATACTTGCCGCATTGGTGTCTGATGTGTCTACAGCGGTAGCAATTGTAACCTTAGTATTTAAATAACCATCTTTTTTATATTTATTCTCAATATAGTTTCTGGTATTGGAAATAAAACTCTCCGTCACCTTTTTTCCTTTTTTAAGATCCGTTTCTTTTATTATTTCATCAATTTTTTTCTTCTTAACCCCATAAACCGTAACCTTAGTTAAGGTTGGCCTTTCCACAATATTAAGTTCCAGGTAAACCTTATCTCCGTCAATATTTGAGATATAGAAATTAATATCACTAAACAATTCAAGATCCCATAGCTTTTTAATTACCGCACTTATTTGATCACCTGGAACCGTAATCGGCTGACCCTCTCTAAGTCCCGTAAATGTTTTGACAGTCTGTTCATTATAACTTTGCAAGCCTTTAACTTCAATTCCCCCAAGTATATATTTTTTACCATTGCCATAGGTAGTTTCCTGAGCAGAACTGAAAGTAGTAAAAAGGAGAAGTAAAAATAAAATCAGAAGTTCAAAAGATATGAACTTATTATTATCGCTAGTTGAGTTGTTCGCTGGTTTTTCCAAATCTTCGTTCTCTGTGCTGGTAATTTTTTATAGCCTCTAACAAATGATGCTCTTTAAAATCGGGCCAAAATACATCAATAAAATATAATTCAGCATACGCAATCTGCCAAAGTAAAAAATTGCTAATCCTGTGTTCACCACTGGTGCGGATTAGCAAGTCTACGTCTGGTAAATTTCGCGTGTAAAGATGGTTATTAATAATGGTTTCATCAATATTTTCGGGAGAAATTATATTATTTTTAACTTTGGTACTAATGCTTTGAATCGCATTTTTTATCTCTTCTCTTGAACCATAACTTAAAGCAAGAGTCAGTGTCATTGTTCCATTCTGACTAGTCTTGGCCATTACTTCATTAAGTTCTGCCAGTGCTCGGGTGGGAAGAGATTCAATATTGCCAATGGCATTTAGTTTAATATCATTCTCATTTAGAGTAGGAAGTTCTTTTTTTAAAGAGGATACCAATAATTTCATTAAGGTTTCAACTTCTATTTTAGGTCGTTTCCAGTTTTCTGTAGAAAAGGCATAAAGGGTAAGGTACTTTATTCCAAGCTTAGAACAGTTTACAGCAACATCGCGTACTGCCTTAACACCATGCTCATGACCAAAAACACGTAGTCGTCCTTTTTGTTTCGCCCATCTGCCATTACCATCCATTATAATAGCCAGATGTTTAGGAAGTTTGCCGTTTTTTAAATCATCATTAGTGTTCATAATAAGTGTTACTCAAAACAATCGGAACATGGTTTTCTACCAAAGGTATAAGTTAATGTAATTCCTGAGAAAACGTACCAATCATCACTAAAAATATTTCCAAATCTAAATTGTTCAAAATTAGATCCTTCCGGATTACTGCCATCTAAATTGTCAGTAAAAGTCAATCGCGCTCCTATTTCTGCTCCTATAATGAAATAATGCGACAACCTTGCCTTCATACCAACAGTCATTGGAATGGCAAAAGCACCGTCTTTTTGATCTAAATCCTGCACCTGCCCGGCATCAAAATATTTATACTCATATCGGAAATACGTAATACCGGTATACAAATATGGGGTAAATGCAGGTCCCAATTTATGTAAATTATATTCAACAAAATTAAATTCCAGTCCTGCAGATACCTCCAACACAGAATTATCCATCTTATAATCCCTTTGGCGTCTGGAAGAAATACTTGATTTCGAATCATCCGCCGTAAACTGTCCATATATCACGCTAGCTCTCCAAGCATAACGTTTACTTTTATTCCATTTAAAAATACCCCCAAATGCAGGCCCCGAAGGCGCTATATAGTTTGTTCTGCCAACATCCCCAATATTATTGGTACCCCCCGCATAAACTCCAATTTCATAAGTTTGGGCATTTATCAAGCCAAATCCAAGTAAAAGAATAACAACAATAAACGCTCTCATTAAATTAAAAAGTTTGCAAATATAATTAATATAGTATTTTACAACTAATATCTTTTATACCCCTATTTACTTTTGATAAACAGTATTTGCAGTTTTTTATTGTTTTAAGGAAGTATCTAATTCCGCTTATCCTGACCCCAAAGCAATTTGTTTCTAATGGTTTCCAAAAAGCTCTCAGAAGTGTAGGCAATCATTTTTATTGTAAATGGGGCTTTTTTAACGGTAATTTCTTTGCCATTTTCTATAGTGGCGATTCTGGAATCTAATGAAACAAGATGATTTACTTCACGTCCCGAAACTTTTAATCTGATGATTGTGTCGTCTGAGATAACCAGGGGTCTTGCATTTAAATTATGGGGGGCAATGGGTGTAATTACCAGTGATTGTACTCCCGGCATTATAACGGGGCCTCCACAACTCAAGGAATAGCCTGTGGATCCTGTCGGTGTTGCCACTATAAGCCCATCTGCCCAGTAAGAGGTTAAATATTCATTATTAAGATGGGTTTCCACAGTTATCATTGAAGTCGTATCCTTCCTGCTTACAGTTACTTCATTCAATGCATAATTCATATCCCTGAATTCAGGGATATCAAAATCGGCATTCACTTCTACCAAACTACGTTCGACTATGGAATATGCTCCGGAAACAAATTCCGTAACAACTCTTCTGACTTCTTCTTTTTTTAAAGTGGATAGAAAACCAAGTCTTCCTGTATTTACTCCTACTATGGGAATCCCCAAATCACGGATATATGTGATAGCTCTTAAAATAGTTCCGTCCCCTCCAAAGCTCACGAACATTTCGAAAGA
>Ga0209013_10003708_pt1 | contig 13498 bp, 11 predicted proteins | sample Cruoilmetagenom2_FD_187291 | JGI IMG/M metagenome (GOLD analysis project Ga0209013, IMG submission 187291) | Oil polluted marine microbial communities from Coal Oil Point, Santa Barbara, California, USA - Sample 2 (SPAdes) (version 2) | ecosystem: Environmental > Aquatic > Marine > Oil seeps ... | reverse complement strand
GAAAAAGTAATTACTTCACTGCATCCTTATGAAGTTCCGGAAATTATTGCCGTTGATATCAATAGTGGTTTACCGGAATATCTTAAATGGATAGAAAGTAGTATAAACTGATATGTGGCAGTGTTTATACGAAAGCAATTCAGCGTATTTCAGGTCATCTTAGAATATACAATAATAACTGAACAAAACTAACTATAGCGGTCTGAAGCAATGTTAATTCGATTTATATTACCCATATTTCTATTACTACTTTCTAATTATACTCTGGCAGAAGAAGATTTTTTGCCCCCGGAACAAGCATTTGCCATACAACCCAGCAAGGTAGACAGCTCCGATCAGGGCAGCCATGTTACTGTCAGTTGGAAAATAGCCGATGGTTACTACATCTATAGAGATAAGGTTTCTTTTACCAGTAAAGATGATGACCTGGTTCTAGGCGAAGCAAAATTATCCCCCAGCGAAACCAAAGATGATCCCTACTTTGGCAAAATTCAGATCTACAAAAAAGAATTAACCGCCCAAATTCCCTTTACTTCAAAAAGTTCAGCCAATAAAAAAGTCGGTGATTTGTTCTTTATCACTGCAAAATCTCAGGGCTGTGCATCCGGCGGTATCTGTTATCCTCCATTAAAACAGACTGTTTCTTTTGCTCCACCAACTATAACTCAAAACATAGCGATTAAAACACCAGCATCTGCCCCAGTAGCAGAGAATAATCTGAGCAGCTTATCCGAACTGGGTAATAGCAATGCAGCCGAGGATGATTTTCTGGATGTTGAAGATGCCTTTAAATTCTCTCTTTCTGCTATTGAAGACAATCAGCTTTCAGCAATCTGGTCGATTGCAGATAAACATTATCTATACAAGAACAAATTTAAATTTGAATTAATCAATGGCAGTGGATTTTCCATTGACCCGCCTGAAATGCCTGAAGGCAAGGCAAAAAGTGATGAATATCTGGGTAATTATGAAGCATATTATAATGATCTGGTTATAAACCTGCCCATAAGCGGTGCCGGTGACGCTTCAAAGCCATTAGCAGTCAAAGTTACCTATCAGGGTTGTTCTGAGTCCGGGATCTGTTATCCAAAAGTCAGTAAAAATATTGAACTGGATGTTTCAGCCTTCACAGCAAAACCTGCTGGAAAAAACTCTTCAACTGAGATTAACAGCACACCATTAACCGGCAAAGACCCGCTTACAAAAGAAATCATTCAATCTGAACAAGATGCTCTGGCAGGCCTGTTAAGTTCTGAGAATACGTTACTTGCCCTTTTAACCTTTTTCCTAATTGGACTGGGACTGGCTTTTACTCCCTGTGTTTTTCCCATGATCCCGATTCTTTCCGGCATTATTGCCGGTCAGGGTTCCAAGGTCTCCGGAAAAAACGCCTTTGTTATGTCAGTTGTCTATGTGCTGTCCATGGCTGTAGTTTATACACTGGTGGGCGTTGTTGCCGGTCTGTCAGGGAAAAATATTCAGGTTGTTTTCCAGAACCCATGGGTACTTGGCAGTTTCGCCTTTATCTTTGTTTTACTGGCTCTGTCCATGTTTGGCTTTTACAATCTGCAATTACCCTCATCCCTGCAGTCAAAGCTTTCCGAAATCAGCAATAAACAGCAAGGCGGTACACTGATCGGCGTGGCCATTATGGGGGTTTTATCCGCACTGATTGTTGGTCCCTGTATGGCACCACCATTAATGGGTATCCTGCTATTTATTGGCCAGACTGGTGATCCTGTCCTGGGCGGCAGCGCACTGTTTATCATGAGTCTTGGTATGGGTATCCCCCTGATTATTATCGGCACATCTGCCGGTAAACTGGTACCTAAAGCAGGTGTCTGGATGGACACAGTAAAAGCTATATTCGGCGTTAGCATGCTGGCAGTCGCAATCTGGATGCTGGAGAGAGTTGTTCCTGAAATTGTTATTATGTGGTTATGGGCCTTACTATTATTTGCTTCCGGTATTTATATGGGTGCTCTGACCCCGATTCATGATAATACAACGGGCTGGTCACGACTCTGGAAAGCACTGGGATTGATCCTGATGCTTTATGCCAGTTTATTAATTATCGGAGCATCTTCCGGAAACAATGATTACCTGCAGCCATTACAAGGCCGGGCAATTTATGCTTCTAGTGGAACAGCAGAAGCACAACACGTGGTTTTTGAAAAAATAAAATCCGTGGATGATTTAAACAAAAAACTTGCTCTGGCAAAACAACAGAATAAGAATGTCATGCTGGATTTTTATGCTGACTGGTGTACTTATTGTAAAAGTATGGAAAATTCCACTTTTAAATCAGCCAAAGTGATTTCTGCTCTGGAAAACTTTATTGTCTTGCAAGCAGATGTTACCTTAATGGACAAAGTTGATGAAGCACTGTTGAAGGCCTATAAGATTCCTGCTCCGCCAGCCATTTTATTCTTTGCACCACAAACGGGTGAAGCTAAAAATTTCAGAGTTGTAGGGTATAAAGATGGTGATGATTTTGCCAGGCATGTGCATTTGTTTATGGGTGGAAAGTGAGTGGTTTTAGGTGTTAGGAGTAACAAATAACGCTCGGTACGTTTTTAAACCCCCAATTTTTCATTTCAAAAAAGGTCCTAACCCAACTTCATGTCACTCACAAAAAAACTAATCGTCAGTATTATTACACTAGCGATGATCACCAGCCTATGGCTAATATTTAATCAAAATTACAAATTAATCAACGAGGACTCTGAAGTAATCAGCATGTCCCACTCAGTTAAACGCCAGAATTTTACTTTACCCGATCTGAACGGGCAGCAGCAAAGTTTTTCACAATGGAATAATAAAGTTGTTTTACTCAACTTCTGGGCCACCTGGTGTCCTCCCTGCCGGCGTGAAATGCCTGATTTTATCGATGTCTATAATGAGAACAAAGACAAGGATTTTATCGTTGTCGGGGTGGGCACTGATGATAAACAGAAAATTGCAGAATTTGTAAAAAAACTCGGTGTCACTTACCCAATCCTGGCAGGCGGCAGATCAGCCATGCAAGTGTCTTACCAGTATGGGAATAAGAGTGGTGCATTACCTTATAGTATTATCATTGATAAGCAGGGAATTATCCGCTATCGGGCTGGTGGTTTGATTTCACGAAAAAAATTATTGCAGCAGATCGAACCGCTGCTTTAAGCCAGCGATGGATTTTTCATCAGGGTAACCCCTTAGAAATTCCCATTCTTATTCCTCTCTTTGAATCGATTTTGTATTGATTGTGCAGGTAAATGTTGTTAATTGTAAAATATTTTCCATATTTAGCAAAATTTCTGGACAAAACATGGTAACTATTGCACAATAATTACTGTTTAAAACTTTTGCGCTCAATCGGCGCTGTTCGCATCCTGTTTTATCATTATCAATGAAAAAACACACCAGCAAGGTTTTAGAGATGGCTAAAATACTGGTACTAAATGGTCCAAATCTCAATTTATTGGGGGTTCGTGAGCCAACTCATTATGGTCATCAGACCTTAGATGATATAAATTCAACGCTGTTAAAACAGGCACAAGCAGCCGGACACGAACTGGAGTGTTTTCAAAGTAATGCTGAGTATCAGCTTATTGAAACCATTCATAAGGCAGAGCAGAACAAAACTGATTTTATTATTATAAACCCTGCAGCTTTTACCCACACCAGCGTCGCATTAAGAGATGCATTGCTTGGCGTCAGTATTCCATTTATTGAACTGCATTTATCCAATGTCTACCGACGGGAAGACTTTCGTCATAAGTCTTTTTTCTCTGATATTGCCATTGGCGTTATTAGTGGTTTGGGATCCAGGGGTTATGAATTCGCATTACAGTATGCATTTGATCATATTGAAAACAAAGAATAAAAATAAATAGAGCACGGTCTTTGCACAAAAGATCTGATAGAGGCACATGATTTATATGTGTTATTACTCAAACAAGTTAAACCAGGGTTTAAACTATGGATATCCGTAAGATAAAAAAACTAATTGAGCTGCTGGATGAATCCGGAGTTGCGGAAATTGAAATTCACGAAGGTGAAGAGTCTGTGCGAATTTCACGCAATAGTCCGGCTCCTGCTGTCATGCATGCACCACCTGAAGCCTATATGATGGCTCCTCCTGCTGCTGCAGTAGCAGCGCCTGCTGCAGTAGCAGCGCCTGCTGCAGTAGCAGCACCTGCTCCTGTAGAGGAAACAAGCAGTGGCCACGAGATCAAAGCACCTATGGTCGGTACTTACTATAGCGCACCATCACCAGGTTCGGCTTTATTTATCGAAGTTGGCCAGAAAGTCAGCAAGGGTGACACAATTTGTATTATTGAAGCCATGAAACTGCTCAATCAGATTGAGGCAGATGCCAGCGGTACTGTAAAAGCAATTTGTGTTGAAAATGGTGAGCCACTGGAATACGGCCAGACCATTTGTATTATTGAATGATTTCAGGCTGATGCCTTTAGTCGTTTTAACGTTCTTTAGCCTAATAAAGCCTTCGGCTCATAAAGTTTAGCTAATGAACATAAACACCATTTATTATATGGAACACTCTGATGTTTGAGAAGATAGTTATTGCCAATCGTGGAGAAATTGCACTGCGTATTCAGCGTGCCTGCCGCGAATTGGGTATTAAAACCGTTGCGGTTCATTCTGATGCAGACAAGAACCTCAAGCATGTGATTCTGGCTGATGAATCAGTTTGTATTGGCCCAGCCCCTTCGGTTGACAGTTATTTAAATGTTCCTGCCCTGATCAGTGCGGCAGAAGTCACAGATTCCCAGGCAATTCATCCGGGTTATGGTTTTCTCTCTGAAAATGCTGATTTTGCAGAACGTGTCGAAGAAAGTGGTTTTGTTTTTATCGGCCCCCGTCCCGATTCAATTCGTACTATGGGTGATAAAGTTGAAGCAATCAGAGCTATGGTCAAAGCCGGCGTACCAACCGTCCCGGGTTCAAACGGGGCATTAGGTGAAGATCCTGAAGAGAACTTACGCATAGGCCGCGAAATTGGTTATCCTGTTATTGTCAAAGCTTCCGGCGGCGGTGGTGGCCGTGGTATGCGCGTGGTCCGCTCCGAAGCCAGCCTGCTTAATGCCATATCCTTGACCAAAACTGAAGCAGGTGCTGCTTTTGGTAATGATGAAGTGTATATGGAAAAATTTCTTGAAACACCTCGTCATATTGAAATCCAGGTCATTGCAGATGAACATGGCAACGCTGTTCATCTAGGCGAACGTGACTGCTCCATGCAGCGCCGTCATCAGAAAGTAGTTGAAGAAGCACCAGCACCTGGAATTTCTGAAGAAGTACGAAATACCATTGGTTCACGCTGTGCTGAAGCCTGTCGCCAGATCGGTTATCGCGGTGCAGGAACCTTTGAATTTTTATATGAAAATGGTGAGTTCTACTTTATTGAAATGAATACTCGTTTACAGGTTGAGCATCCAGTTACCGAGTTTATCACCGGAGTTGATCTGGTTCGTGAGCAATTACGTGTTGCCGCAGGTTTGCCTCTGAGTTTTTCCCAAAGTGATATAAAAATCAATGGGCATGCCATTGAGTGTCGTATTAATGCGGAAGATTCAGAAACCTTTATGCCTTCACCCGGACGTATTGATACTTACCATGCACCAGGCGGTCCAGGCGTCAGAGTAGACTCGCATATTTATACCGGCTATATCGTCCCACCATACTATGATTCAATGATTGGTAAATTAATCACTTTTGGAAATAATCGTGATATTGCTATTGCCCGAATGAATACAGCTTTAAGTGAAATGGTTGTCCAGGGGATAAAAACTAATATTCCATTGCAACAAAATATTCTTTCCGATAGTGCGTTTAAGGCCGGCGGCACTAATATTCACTATCTGGAAAAGAAATTAGGCTTATAAACTTTATAACATGCCCTGGCTGCAATTAACTCTCGAAGCAAACCACAGCAATAGTGAACAACTGTCTGAACTACTCAGTCAGGCAGGTGCTGCTGCTGTAACCATGCAGGATGCACTGGATGATCCAATCTTTGAGCCGCCGCCAGGCAGCACTCCTCTCTGGAAACAACTTCTGCTGACCGGCCTGTTTGAGGCTGATGCAGATATTAATTCAGTACTGCGTTTCATTGAAAGTAATTTTGGTGAACTTCCAGCTCATACTCTTAACCCTCTGGAAGACAAGGACTGGACTCGTGCCTGGATGGATGACTTTAAACCCATGCAGTTTGGTGAAAGAGTCTGGATTTGCCCTAGCTGGCACACGCCGCCCCATCCGGATGCAGTCAATATCATGCTGGATCCCGGACTGGCATTCGGTACCGGTACTCATCCTACTACCTCATTATGTCTGAACTGGCTGGATGAACACTTTCATACTCCCGTAGATGTCATCGATTATGGCTGCGGCTCAGGAATTTTAGGCATTGCCGCAAACCTGCTCGGTTCTGAACATGTCTATGCTGTTGATCTGGATCCTCAGGCACTTTTAGCAACACAGGCCAATGCTGAAAAAAATCATGTTCTGGATAAAATTGAAACTTTTTCTGTTCCTCAATTCAGAAAAAAATGTCAGTCATTGCAATGTCCACTGCTTATGGCTAATATTTTAGCAGGACCGCTTATCGAGATGGCTGAAATGCTGGCATCTCATGTTGCCCCAAAAGGAAACATTGTATTATCAGGTATTTTGGCAGAGCAGGCAGACAATGTTTCTAAAGCCTATCAACAATGGTTTACAATTGATGATATCAGCCAGGAAGGTGACTGGATTCGCATAACCGGAACAAAGATTGATATAAAAGCTGCCTGACTTTAGTCAATTTTAAAGAATGATAACCATCTATAAGATTATTTAGATCAAAAATGTTAGGATTATATGTTAAAAATCCAGACTCAGATTCAAGGAAAGTTTTCATCACATGTATACCCATTGCCCTAATTGCGACACGCATTTTGAAATCACACAGGAATACATTGATATAGCCAATGGTCAGGTTCGCTGTGGTAAATGTGATCATATTTTCAATGCCCTTGATAATCTGTATGAGAGTGAGCTTGAAGAAGAAGAGCAAGAGGAACAAGAAGTTGAAATAGAAACTTTTCCTGAATCAGAGCCGGAAGCTCCTGAAGCACCTGCTGAAAAATCCATGGATCAATTTAGTCAGCTCGAAGAACAACTAAACCAGAAACTCAGTCAGAGTCAAAATAAATTTGCTGACAATGATACCCCTATTCCTGCTGAAACAATTCAGGAGCCAGAAGAAACAGAACAAGTTGAGGATGAACCATCAAAACGCCTTGAAGAAGAACTGGATCTTATTGATTTTAATGATGAAGTTGAAGTTGAAGTTGAAGAAGAGCAAGATGAAGATAATTACTCTACATCACTGACAGACTTTTCTACCCGCAAAATCGAACAGGAAGATCTTGATATTCTTAACAGTCTCATGGATGGCTCTGAGGAAAAGACTGATGATAATGAGCTTCTGGATGAATTGGATGATCTGAACAAAACATTGTCAGACAGTGATACCTCATTAGATGAACCAGATGACCTTAACAAGGCATTGTCAGATGATAATACCTCACTGGATGAAGAATTTGACAATTCAGATAATGACTTTGATGATCTGGATACTGGTGACGATTTGCTCGCAGAATTAGAGCAGCTGCAGCGGAAAAATGACCACAATAATTCGGCTTCAGAAAGTATCAGTATTTCACAAAGTCATTCAGAAAATAATTCACTGGATGATTCCTTTGATGATCTTCCTGAAATTGATGCAACTGATGACTATGATGTTCTGGCTGAAATTGAAGAGCCCATAGCAGATAGTGAACTTTCTATAGAGAATACAGCAGAAGAAAACACCGCATCGCAGCCGCCAGCAAAAAGCATAGAAGAAGTTGTTCCATCTTTTCTTACTCAGGCAGATTCGACCACCACCAGCCCTTCAGCAATGCTTGGCTGGTTAGGGGGCACCATAGTGCTCATTCTGGTACTGGCAGTCCAGTATTTACATACTAATAGTACCTTACTTGCGCAAAGCTCAACATTCAGACCTTTTCTCGAGTCCTTGTGTCCCATAACCAGTTGCTCACTGCCTCTGAAGAAATCACCCCGGCAGATTATTACAGTAGATCATGATGTTCGCTCACATTCCAAAATAAACAATGCATTGGAAATCCAGTTAACATTCAAAAATAAAGCCGATTTTACCCAGGGATATCCCCAGCTGGAAATAATTTTTTCCAATCCTCTGGGAAAAATGGTGGCACAAAGAACATTTTCACCTGATGAATATCTCACCGGTGAGGTTCAGCACACTCTTGGACTAAAAAGTAATCAAACTCAGGATGTACACTTAAAAATTGTTGATCCGGATCCTGCTTCACTGCTTAGTTTTCAATTCAATTATTATTAATTGAATCCATCAATCAAGTTATGAATATTGGTTCATGGCAATTTTCAACGCCTGACGCATGCAATGCTTCTGCTCCTGTTTTCCTCGCACCCATGGCAGGAGTCACTGACCGGCCATTTCGACAATTGTGTCGACGTTTGGGTGCAGCATTAGCCGTTTCAGAAATGGTAAGCTCCAAACCGGAGCTATTAAACTCTCTCAAAACCCGCACCCGATTGAATCATGAAGGTGAAGCGGCACCTGTTGCCGTACAGATTCTAGGTACACAAGCAGAGCAAATGGCTCAGGCCGCACAGTTTAATGTCCAGCATGGTGCCGATATTATTGACATTAATATGGGCTGCCCGGCAAAAAAAGTTTGTAATGTTTCAGCTGGTTCGGCTTTATTAAAAGATGAGCTGCTGGTCAAAAAAATTTTATCAGCTGTTGTCAACTCCGTCCCCGTTCCTGTTACATTAAAAATTCGAACAGGTTGGGACAAGGAAAATCGAAATGCCATCAATATTGCAAAAATTGCCGAAGAATCCGGCATTAAGGCATTAACCATTCATGGTCGAACACGTGCCTGCGGCTATAGTGGTGATGCGGAATATGAAACAATAAAGGCAGTAAAACAACAAGTCAGCATTCCAATTATTGCAAACGGTGATATAAATAGTGCAGAAGAAGCCTTATATGTATTACAATACACCGGCGCTGATGCAATTATGATTGGACGAAAAGCAATTCAGTCGCCCTGGATTTTTGCGGACATTAATCATTACCTGAGCAATGGAACACATTTATCCGAACCCTCCTTGCAAGAAAAAAGCATAATACTTCTAGGCTTGCTGGATGAACTGTATTCTTTTTATGGCAAACAGCATGGTGTCAGAATTGCCCGTAAACACCTTGCAGCATTCATAAAACCATTGTCAGGAGGGGAACAGTTCTGGAAAAATATAAACAGAATCAGTGATGCTCATCAGCAATATACACTGACAAAAGATTTTTTTAATGCCTGTGCATGATAATAGTCAAAAGAAATCAAATTAATTTTATTTATTAGAAAATTTCTAACAAATAATTTATTTATTATGCTTATAATAATGAGCCCCATGGATGGCCGGACTTTTTATAGTCCCTTCTTACGAGTACATTACAGACTTAGCTCGTATTAACCTTAGCTCTTGTTTTGAGTTTAGTTCACCAATAATTTTTTAGGTTAAATTCCATGCCCATTGCTCAAGATGTTTTTAATGAAATTAATGAAATGGTGGCTTCTTCAAGCCGTAATTCTAATGATACGGCAGTTCTGCGTAACTGCGTTTGTTCCGTACTAACAAAATACTTTAAAGATCTGGAAGGCCATAGTGTTGATGATCTTTATCAACTGGTTCTTACCGAAGTGGAAGTCCCGTTATTTGAGACAGTATTGGGACACACTAAAGGAAATCAGAGCAAAGCAGCTCAAATGCTCGGAATTAATCGGGGCACATTACGTAAAAAACTCAAGCAGTACAATATAAACGGTTAATTTTCTCATAGCATTTCAAAATCTGGCGGAAACCTTAGATTTGAACATCATAAGCTGTCATTATAAGGTATAAAATTAAAGACCTTTTTTCTTGTTGTTTCACTCTTCATTTACAATTATCATATCCCAAAATTTAATTAAAAATACATCACATAGACGAATATTGGAGTATCTTGAATGGCCGTAATTAAAACAGCACTGATCAGTGTTTCAAATAAAGATAATATTATCGAATTTGCCAAAACATTAGCTGAAATGCAGGTCAACATCCTGTCCACGGGTGGTACAGCCAAACTACTGCAAGATAACAATATTTCAGTGACCGAAGTATCCGATTATACTGGTTTTCCTGAAATGATGGCCGGCAGAGTAAAAACCTTACATCCCAAGGTTCATGGTGGAATACTGGGCAGAAGAGGTGTGGATGATGAAGTAATGAAAGAGCATGCCATTGATGCTATCGACATGGTCGTTGTTAATCTCTATCCATTTGAAGCAACTATTGCAAACCCCGATTGCGATCTGGAAACAGCCATTGAAAATATTGATATCGGCGGCCCAACCATGGTACGTGCAGCAGCCAAAAATCATGATAGTGTTGCAATTGTTGTTAATCCCGAAAGTTATGATGATATTCTCAATGAAATGAAGTCATCTCAGGGAGCCCTGGGCAAAGAAACCCTGTTTAATCTGGCAGTCAAAGCCTTTGAACATACTGCTAAATACGATGGTCATATTGCCAATTATTTAGGCACCATCAGCTTTGCCGATCAAAGCAAAACAACCTTTCCGCAAACCTATAGTTTACAATTTAATAAATCACAGCAAATGCGCTATGGTGAAAACCCCCACCAAAATGCAGCTTTCTACGTCGAATCTGAACCCAAAGAAGCCTGTGTCTCCACAGCAGCACAAATTCAGGGCAAAGAGCTTTCCTATAATAATATCGGTGATACAGACGCCGCACTGGAATGTGTTAAACAATTTAATGAAGCACCTGCCTGTGTCATTGTCAAACACGCAAACCCCTGTGGTGTAGCGCTGGGAAACAATCAACTGGAAGCTTATGACAGAGCGTTTCAAACCGATCCAACATCAGCTTTTGGCGGCATTATTGCCTTTAATCAGCCTTTGTCTGCAGAAACAGCCAAAGCCATTGTCGATCGTCAGTTTGTCGAAGTCATTATTGCGCCACAAATAGATGAAGCGGCCAAAAGTATTCTGGCTGAAAAGAAAAATGTCCGGGTATTGGCCTGCGGCGAATGGTCAGACACACCGGTAAACACCTGGGATTTCAAACGCGTTAATGGCGGCCTGCTGGTTCAGGAACGCGATCTGGGTATGATTAGTGAAGCAGATTTAAAAGTTGTCACCAAGAAAGTACCCACCCCGGAGCAAATGCAGGATCTGATCTTCACCTGGAAAGTAGCCAAGTTTGTTAAATCAAATGCAATTGTCTACGCCAGAGACAAACAAACCATCGGCGTTGGAGCCGGTCAGATGAGCCGTGTCTATTCAGCTAAAATTGCGGGAATTAAAGCAGCCGATGAAAATCTGGTTGTTCCCGGTTCTGTTATGGCTTCAGACGCCTTCTTCCCATTCCGTGATGGTCTGGATTCAGCCGCTGAAGCCGGTATCAGTGCAGTCATTCAACCCGGCGGCTCTATGCGTGATCAGGAAGTAATCGATGCCGCTGATGAGCATGGTATTGCCATGGTCTTCACCGGAATGCGCCATTTCCGTCATTAAGAGCAGGGTTCAGCGTTAAGCGTTAAGAAAGAGCAAATAAGAGCAGGTTTTGCTAAGCTCTCCGCTCTTTCTTAACGCTTAACGCTTAACGCTTAACGCTTAACGCTTAACACTATTTTCTCCCTACTACAGTAATTTCCCGCAGTGTTAATGAAGCTGAATAATTATTCAGCATAAAACCTGAAAAGTTATCCTTATAGCGGCGATCAGTCACCTGAAACAATTGTTTACCATCCATTGCTACGGTTATCATACCCGCCTCATCTCTAAGCCATTCAATAGTGTGCTCCTGATTTAGAGAAAAACTCTTTCGCTTTGATTCAATAACCGAACTACTATGTGAATTTACTCTTAATAATTCAATTTGCTCCTGTTCCGGTGAAATCAGTAATTGATAGCCCTCTTCCTGCTGATTACCTGTATAAGGGCCAAATTCAATTCGCCCCGTTCCCGAATGAAGTGATAATTGAGCCTTTAGAGCAAAACTGGCTGGTATTTTCTGACTTGTCACGATTTTGGCAAACCCGGGTGCTGTGGTATCAGTTTCAGTTGCTTTATTAGCTTTTTCAGCATGAGCAAAAATTGCCCCCAAAATAGCCGTTGATAAATCCTGGCTGGCTGGTTCCTGATTATCAGTATTCTGCGTTTGTGCACCTGTCATTTGACTGTACAAACCTTGCTCATTAACAGTAAAACTACCCGACAAAACTGTCCATTGTGGTGAAAAAGTGAAATCACCATCATGAAAGTTATCACTCAATAAAACATCTGACCAGGCAGTGCGATTTGGACCGATAAGTTCAGATAAATCATTTAAAAACCATGACTGAGCCGCACGACTTTGCCGGCCTTTTTCCAGTAAAGCCGTTAATTGCTCAATTAGCTGATCGTTATCAGCACCATCAACAGAGCGTCCCGTATTAGTCCAGATTTCAGGAAACAATAAGCTCCCCTGAGCACTTTTAATTTTCGTTTTAGTTTTTACTGTTCTGACCGGCAGGCCATCTGGAAATAAAGAATCCATCAATGACTGAGTCACCTTCCCATTCTCCGTCAGATTATTATCATATTGATACTGGCGAATAGCCCTGCGAGTATTATTGCCTATGGCACCATCTGCAGTTCCCGGTTTATAGCCCAGTATTGCCAGTTCTTTCTGTACCTGCCTGATGCTATTTTTATCTTTTATCTCAGTCTGAGATTTCGCATTATTAGTTGATAATGCAGGCGCTTTATGGGTACCTGGTGTCCAGTTTCTAGCTTTTGCTTGCGCCAGAGATATTTGCTCTCTGGTCATTTTCCGTTCAACTTCTTTACGAGCCTTTACTGCTTCAGAATTGCCATGACTTGCGGCAATATTGAACCATTTATGCGCTTCAATATGATCTTGCAATACACCTTTACCCACTGCATACATATAACCCAACATATATTGAGCATCACTATCATTTTGAGCCGCCAGGTTTTTAAATTCACTTGAGGCTGAAGAATAATCCTTACGCTCATAACTTGTCATCGCTGAATCAAAACTTGCCCAACTGCTGATGGGCAGTAATATGATTATTAATATGGTGAAAAAAGTTTGTTTCATGTTTGTTCTCGTTATTATTATATTTGGATCGTTCGGGAATGGTTTTTGGGTTGAAGCCGTGCTGGTAGTAGCTAGTGTGGTTGGGTGTGCCTTGCCGGGGCTTCGCCTCAGGGTGCCTACTTTTGGTTCGAGCCATGGATGGCGAGGATGAGCGCTACACGGACGTACTTGAGCGCGTCCCCGGCAAGACAAACCAGACCTCATACTCCACGGTTTACCCCCACCC
>Ga0209013_10003707_pt1 | contig 13501 bp, 10 predicted proteins | sample Cruoilmetagenom2_FD_187291 | JGI IMG/M metagenome (GOLD analysis project Ga0209013, IMG submission 187291) | Oil polluted marine microbial communities from Coal Oil Point, Santa Barbara, California, USA - Sample 2 (SPAdes) (version 2) | ecosystem: Environmental > Aquatic > Marine > Oil seeps ... | reverse complement strand
ATTGAATTTCTGGCATCTACTTAATGTTTTTGATACACTTATTCACACTGGCGCGACTAAAGGGTCGCAAGGACGTAAAAGAAGGTAGGGTTTACGTTGCTTAAGTAAGACACCAGTGGACAAATGACCGCGGCACGGAAAGCAAGGAACACTTTCTTAGGAAATTTTCCCCGATCTATCGGGATGAAATATACATTCAAAACTTTTATGTTATCTTACACACAAAGGGGCATGTCCAAACGGGCATGTCCCTTTTCCAATTCCATTCATTTAATCTTTTATCCAGACAAAAATCCAGCAACCATTTTCGTTGCTGGATTTGCTACTTACCGCGATATCAATGGCATTCTTCCTGCCTATGTAAGCAGATGTTTTCAAAAATGATTTACCAAACGACCCTTTGGCGTCGTTTGTACATTTTATCCTCTTTGAAGTTATGCTCTCCCTCTTTCCCAATGCCCAAATAATGTTCACGTATTTCGTCGTTGGACAATAGAAAATCGACATCCCCTTGCATGGCAACCCGGCCACCTTCCATAATGTAACCATAGTCAGCAATTGAAAGAGCCACGTTTGCATTCTGCTCGACCACCAATATGGAGGTCCCTTCGTCTTTGTTAATTTGTTTAATATTATAAAAGATTTCCTCCACCAGCAAAGGTGCAATCCCTAAAGACGGCTCATCCAGCAACAACAGTTTTGGTTTCGCCATGATTCCTCTGCCAATCGCCAGCATTTGCTGTTCTCCGCCTGATAAGAATCCCGCTTTTCGGTTTTGGAGCGCTTTTAATTTCGGGAAATACACATAAATCTTATCCATATCATCTTTTATGTTTTTACGATCTTTACGCGTATAGGCTCCCGCCATTAGATTTTCTTCAACAGTCAAATCCTTGAAAACACGTCTGCCTTCCATACATTGAAAGATTCCGTTTTTCACAATCGTATCAGGGCTGGTATTATTAATTGTCTTTCCTTCAAACTCAATTGTTCCATTCGTGATCTGACCACCTTCACCAGAAAGCAAACCCGAAATCGCCTTTAACGTTGTGGACTTACCCGCTCCATTACTACCGAGCAATGTGACGATTTTTCCTTCCGGCACATGAAGAGACATCCCTTTTAAGGCCAAAATAATTTTCGAATAAACGGCTTCAATATTATTTATGTGGAGCATGATTATCCTCCTTCTCATCACAGAAAACGAGCGAGAGAAGCAAAGAATTCATTGCTTCTCCCATATTCGTTCTCAGTATAGTGAAATCTACCAACATATTGTTAGTCTTTATAGCTAAAGTACTCTGTCAGTTGTTCCCATTTCCCATCTTTTACAACACCAAGACGTGTTTGTTCTGTACCCGCATGGTTGTCAGCACTAAAGCTTACTGGAGCACCTAATCCGCCTAAATCGTAATCAGTCAGAGATTCAAGCCCAGCACGAATTTCCTCGCCTGTGATTTCGCCTTCTGTTTGCTTAGACGCTTCTTCAATACCCGCTGCCATTACTTTTGCTGCTGACCAACCTTGAACGAATTTTTGGTCAATATCTTCAATTGTTTTGCCTTCAGCATCAAGATATTCTTTTATTTCTTCCATTCCCTCAAAATCCTCGTAAGGCATTGCATGTGAAAGAATACCCATGTAACCTTCTGCAATTTCTTCCCCAACAATGTCAATTACACCTTCACCAGAAGCCCAGTTCAAACCGAAGAACTGTGTATCAATACCAAGTGTATCCGCGTCTCTTAAGATTGTTGCTGTCGCTGCCCATGTTTCTTGAATAATCGCATAGTCAGGATTTTTCTTCTCCATGTTCAATAATTGAGATTGTGCTTCTGTTGCTGTAACATCAACCACTTGCTCGTCAACAATCTCAATACCGATTTCTTCAGCGTATGCCTTAATGTCTTCAATTGGTGATTTTCCGAATGCTGTGTCGTTATACAGTAAAGCTACTGTCGGTTCGCCACCTTCGTGATTGTCTTTAATCCATTGCAAAATCGCACGGCCTTGATCTGAATAGGATGCAGCAACAAGGAAGTTATATGGACTTTCTTCAATATTTTTTAAGTTCTCTGAGTATGAGGCAGATACGTATGGAAGTTTATCATTCGCCACTTGTTGACGTAATGCTTCCGTATCCCCAGTTCCCCAACCCATTACGGCAGCTACTTTATCTTTATCGCGCAGTTCTTGATAAATCTTTTGTGCCTCTGGAATTTTATAGGCATAATCTTTCCCGCTCAGTGAAACCTTTAACCCTTCAATTCCACCTTTGCTTTCTAGATATTTGAAGTATGCTTGCTCCCCTTCAGCGTAAGGTGTTCCTACATCTCCAGTTCCTCCCGTAATATCATAAAGTCCCCCGATATTTACGATTCTTTCTCCATCTTTTGCAGGTTCACTGTCTCCAGCTCCTCCTTCTTCCGCACACGCACCAAGACTTAATAACAACATGGACCCCATAAGTAAACTAGTAATTTTGTTTTTACCGTATTTCATGATTTTTCCCCCTAAGTTTTTTATATGGTAAGAAACCGATTAACGATTTCACAATCCCAACCCTTTAGTACGAAAACGGATATAACTTGAAGTATTTTTTCATATTGAGCCAGATGGACGCCAATCCATGAGGTTCAAAAATCAAGAACAGGATGATGACAGCTCCAAATACAAATTCTTTGAATGCGGAAAGCAATTGATACATTTCCGGCATGAATGCTGCCATGACGTCAATGGATGAACTAAGACCTACAGGTAAAAGGGTGATGAAGATCGCTCCTAAAATCGAGCCCAACACACTACCCAAACCACCGACAAGAATCATCGCTAAATATTGAATCGAAACTTGAATGCTATAAAGTTCCGGGCTAACAATCATCGTATAATGTGCTAGCAAGGCACCCGCAATTCCAACAAAGAAGGAACTGATTGCAAAGGCCATAAATTTCGTTTTAAATAAATTGATTCCCATGATTTGTGCAGCAACATCTCGATCTCGAACAGCCAAGAAAGCTCGTCCAGTTCGTGTTCTGACCAAATTCAATGCGTACAAAGTCGTCAAGATCAAGACGATGACGCAGAGATAGTAATAACTTGTATTGCTTGAGAATGAAAAGCCGCCAATAGTAGGACGACTTAACACCATTCCCGCCGTACCACCTGTCAAGCCATCCCATCGACTGATTACGAAGAGGATGATGACCTGGGCCGCAAGTGTAGCGATGGCCAGGTATAAACCTTTCAACCGCAGTGATGGAAGACCGAAGAGTCCACCTACAACCGCTGTCAAAAGTCCTGCCAGGGGCAACGCAATCCAAAAACTTATGCCGTGTGTGGAAGTCAGAATGGCTGTTGTGTAACCACCAACACCCAAGAAGGCCCCCACCCCCAATGAGATCTGCCCTGTAAAACCGGTCAGGATATTAAGGCCGATCGCCCCGATAGAGGCAATGGCACATAGTGTCAATAAACCAATAATGTAATTTGATAATAAGAGCGGGAAAAGAAGTATGACAATCACGAGAATCATCATGCTTATCTTGGCTCCAGTAGTTTTGAACATTTTCATATCATTCTTGTAAGACGTTTTATAATTCCCACTCTCTCTTACAAACAAGTTTCGCACTGACTCACACCCTTTCGATCCCGACTCTGCCGAACAATCCATATGGTTTTATTAATAAGATAAGAAGGACAATAATAAATGGAGCTACTTCTTTTAAACCTCCACCAATAAGAGGATCTAAATAACCGCCGGCCATACTTTGTAAAATACCAATAATAAAGCCACCGACAATTGCTCCGAGCACACTATCGAGACCTCCAAGAATAACGACTGGCAATACCGTCAAACCGATAGCAGCCATCCCTGGACTAACACCATTAATATTTCCTAACAAAACGCCTCCTACTGCAGCAACGACAGAAGCGATTGCCCATGTTATGCCATAAACCGTTTTTACACTAATCCCCATTGACTGCGCCGCTTGTTGATCCCCAGCAACTGCGCGCATCGCAATTCCCATTTTGGAGAATTTGAAGAATACTGAAAAAATGACCAACAGCGTGATGACGATAATGAATGACCAAAGATAAACCGAAGTGATGATGACTCCACCAAATTCAAGCGGTTTACTTGGAAAGATTTGCGGGAATGTTTTCGTCTGATGTCCCCAGATGATATGAACAGCACCCGCCAATAAGCTCGACAACCCAATCGTTGCCATAATCAAAGAGATAACTGGTGCATTTTGCAAGGGTCGTATGACAATCCTTTCGACCACAAGTCCCAGTACTAAATTAAATATAAGTGTAATTAATAGAGCGACAAAAAACGGGACTTTATAAGCAGTCATCAATGTTAAACAAATATAGGCACCGATAATAACAAATTCGCCATTCGCTAAATTCAGCGCGTCACTGGCTCTATATATTAAGACGAATCCCAGTGCTACAAGTCCATAAATGCTGCCCACCACGATTCCAGTCACTAGCATTTGAAGAAAAAATGTCATTCTGTACCCTCCTACTCAGCTCTTTATTGACTGACTTGCAGACTTAATTCCTTAACAGGTTTTCCGCGTTCACCCGCTGCTAACGCATCTGCTAATTCGACTTCTGAAGTCCCCGAATATAAGTCCTCAATAAGTGTGTTGTATGTTTCATTTAGAGTTTTTCTTCTTATTTTTAACGTACGAGTCATTTCTCCGTCATTTGCATTAAGCTGTTTCGGCAGAATGACAAACTTCTTTACTCTCGACCCTTCTGGTAGATGGCTCATTAACTTTGAAACTTCATCTTCAATCAGTTTCCTAACTTCCGAGTTTCGCGACAGATCCGAATAATCGGTATAGACAATTCGATTTTTATTCGCCCAACTTCCAAACATATTCATATCAATATTTAAAAGAGCGGTTAAATAAGGCTTATTATTACCAAAGCATACGGCCTCTTGAATATATGGGCTGGCTTTCAATCGATTTTCAATCATGCTTGGGTAGATGCGCTCACCGTTAACCGCGGTGATGATATCTTCTTTTCGGTCAGAAATGAAGAGATGTCCATTATCATCCATGCGACCACTATCACCGAGTGAGATCCACCCGTCATTGTCTTCCGCTACTTCCGACACTTTAGAATATCCCGAGAAAATTGCCTGGTTTTTAATGAAGATTTCACCATCTTCCCCAATTTTCACTTCCGTGCCTGGAAGGGAAGTTCCTGCACTTTCAACACGGATATCTTCATCACGATGCACAAATGCAATTCCAGCAAGTTCCGTACCACCATATGTTTGCTTCACATTCACACCTATACTATGGAAGAAAGTAAGAGCTTCCGTTTCGAGTGTAGCGCCTGCAACATAGGCTCTCTTGATTCTAGCTAACCCAATATGGTCACGAATCGCACTGAACACTAGTAAATCTCCAAGCATATACATGAATTTATCACCCGAAGAAATCGGTTGATGATTGAGTTTTGCCTTGGCCACTTTATCCCCGTATTTTTTAAATGTTTGGTAGATTTTTCTGTTGAACCTACTTGCCCCCTGCATGCGTGTCGTGAAATTTGAAAGGATCGACTGATATACTCTTGGAGGTGCCAAAAGTGTTTGTGGACCGATTTCACGTAAATCCGCCAACACTGTATGTGGTTTCTCAGGGAAGTTGGTGACCATTCCTGTCATTAATGGCATCGTAATGCTCATCACCTGTTCGTGTATCCAAGCGAGAGGCAGGAAAGATAGATAGTCATCTTTCTTTTCCACTTTATCAACGGCTTCCAAGCCGGCTGCCGCAGCAAGCAAATTGCTATGCGAGAGCATGACACCTTTAGGGTTTCCAGTCGTTGAAGCACTGTAAGCAATAATGGCTGTATCATTACCGAGCGTACGCTCAACTACTTTGCGCAAAAAATTAGACTCTTCTTTTGAAAGTGATTTCCCTGTTGCTACCACCTCATCAAAATCGGCTAACTTAGGATGTTTATAATTCCTCATGCCCTGTTGATTGTATGAAATGATGTGTTTAACGAGTGGAATTTGCGCCTCTATTTCTAGCAATTTATCAACTTGTTCCTGATCTTCTACAATCACAATTCGGGCTTCACAGTCATTTAAATAGTAGACTAACTGCTCGGGTAATGACTCTTGATAGATTCCAACAGAAATCCCGCCAAGTGCTTGAGCCGCAAGTTGTGAAAATAACCACTGAGGTCGATTCTCGCCTATGATTGCTAACTTATCGCCTCTATTAAAATCGTATTCTTCGGACAAGGCAATGGCTAACAGCTCTACTGTTTTGTAGTAGTCACCCCAAGTGATTTCATTCCAAATTCCTAAATGCTTTTGTCTTAATGCAACTTCATTTTCTTTCGCCACTGCTTGCTCCGCTAAAAGTTTAGGTAATGTTTTTTCTGAACTCACCACGTTGTCCCTCTCTTCTATATAGCTTCTTCCCCTATATATGCCTTTATGACGGCGGGGTTTTTTTGAATTTCTTCCGGTGTACCAAAACCAATTTGTTTCCCAAAATCCAGCACTGCAATATGATGGGACAAATTCATGACGATTCCAAGATCATGTTCAATCAATACAACGGTCATTCCCTTTACCTCATGCATATCCAGAATCATTCGGGCCATCATATCTTTTTCGGAACTGTTCATTCCGGCCATTGGCTCATCCAACAAAATCAACTCCGGACCTAATGCCAACGCTCTTCCTACTTCCACTCTCTTTTGCAAACCATAGGGGAGTTTCCCTACAGGGGTGTGTCGAATATCTTGAAGCTCCAAAAATTCAATTACTTCCTCTACTTCTCTGCGATGATCGATTTCCTCTTTGGATGCTTTTCCAACATAAAGTCCCCCACTTATCATTCCAGAATTCATTAATGTGTGTCGACCCAGTTTCAAATTATCGAGTACAGACATATGAGCAAATAACGCGATGTTTTGAAACGCCCGGGCGATTCCCAAAGTTGTTCTTTTATATGGTTTCATATGAGTGATTTCTTGCCCTTTAAAGAGAATGGAACCATCCGTTGGCTGGTATAAGCCACTGATACAGTTCAGCATACTCGTTTTACCCGCACCATTCGGGCCAATGAGAGAGAAAATTTCCCCTTTTTCGATGTGGTAGCTTACATCATCTAATGCTTTGACACCACCGAATTGTAAATGTAACCCCTTTACTTCTAGTATAGGACCCACTATGTACTCCCCTCGATTCTTATGAGCAATTTGTTGTATGCGCTTTCTAGAATCTTATATTCGCCTATTCAATTTGTCAATATAACTTTTCATAATTTTATGAATTGTTTAATAAATAGTTATTCTTCTATAACATGCACTAAATATTCTTAAAAGTGCGTATTATTTCTACTTAAACAAAATAGACGAATTGGGAATTTCGGGCATCGTAAGTATCCCAGAAAGTTGTTAATGTATCGAGTTATTCTGCGCTTTTTCTTCTTCATTCTTATATCAATTCGACATGTTTCTATCTTTCAGTGTAAATATATCCCAATTACTTAATTTTGTTAGACATACAAAAAGTCCAGCAACTTTTGCAGTCGCTGGACTCTTTATTGTTATATTACTATAAGTTGATTGTTTATTCGCCTAAATCAACATTGTGATAGACTTGCTGAACATCTTCTAGGTCTTCTAGCGCATCAATCATTTTTTCGAATTGGGCTTGATCGTCTTCTTCAAGCGTTACGTCATTTTGTGCAAGCATCGTCAGTTCCGCCACTGTGAATTCAGTAATTCCGATACTTTTAAATGCTTCTTGCAAGGCATGGAATTGATCTGGTTCTGCATAAACGATAACGGATTCATCTTCTTCCATGATGTCACGCACGTCAACGTCTGCTTCCATCAATAGTTCCAGTACCTCGTCAGCTGTTTTCCCTTCAAGTCCAATAACAGCCGTTGCATCGAACATGTAAGCAACCGAGCCACTGACACCCATGTTCCCGCCATTTTTGCCGAATGCCGCGCGCACGTCCGATGCCGTACGGTTGACGTTATTTGTCAGTGCATCGACGATGACCATCGAGCCGTTTGGTCCGAAACCTTCATAGCGAAGTTCGTCATAGCTTTCTTCAGATCCGCCTTTTGCTTTTTCAATCGCACGGTCTACGATTGTTTTTGGCACGCTATAGGTTTTGGCGCGTTCAAGAACGACTTTCAATGCACGGTTCGATTCCGGGTCCGGCTCGCCTTGCTTGGCAGCCACATAAATTTCACGTCCGAACTTGGCATAGATCCGACTAGTATTCGAGTCTTTTGAAGCTTTCTTCTCTTTAATATTATTCCACTTGCGTCCCATATCGGTTCACTCACTTTCTGGTTTTGTTTCTTTATATGACGATAACAATCAAACTTGTACATGTATACTTTGTTTACTGTTGAATTATACACCATGAGCCTTATTTGGTGAAATACGAAATAGGATTCTCTTATTATGAGTAGATTCAGCAAGAAAGAGGAAGCTGTCTCACCAAGTTAACTTGGTTGCGAGACGGATATGAGCGATAAATTCTTCACAACAAAAAAGACCAGCTCATTATGAGCCAGTCTCTCCTACTTAAAGACCTTCTGTATTGATACGGGGTTGGGTCACATTCGCGACCGTCTCCGTATTTTCGTTTTTGTCTCCCGAGATATCATTCGAAGAGAGCTTTTCATTCTTTTTTTCGTTTTCTTTACGCGTCATTTCTTTGTCATTGTGTGTGTCCATTTTTTTAGAATCAAACATGGATATCCCTCCTTGTTTAGGTATACCCGAAATCCCCTTTTATCACACGCTTCGAATACTTGAGGAAATTCACTTTCTAAATAGCACGAGAAAATCATTTAATTTTTCCAAATTGATTGATGTATCTATCAAAAAACAAATAGTCGATGAGTTAATCCTCACCACAAAAACGAATGTTTTTAATGGGTACTTGTAAAATCGTTCGATTTTTGACTAAAAATACACTTGAATACAGGGATTTTGTAAGTTATTATTGTCAAATAGAGATTCGGGGAGCTATTTCGCGAATTTCCAAGAACACATCATACGTTTGAAAAAGGAGTAGATTATGAAAGCTAAAAATCGTTGGTTGATTGCACTATCCGCAGTAGGTATTCATATTTCGATTGGCTCAGTCTATGCATGGAGCGTTTTTACGAGTCCAATCCAGAAACAGCTAGGTTGGGGTTTGAAAGAAGTCTCATGGACTTTTAGTCTTGCCATTTTATTTTTAGGATTATCAGCAGCATTTTTAGGGCACTTCGTCGAGAAGTTCGGACCGAGAGTTTCTGGTACTTTATCTGCCTGTTTCTTTGGAATTGGGATTGCCGGGTCTGGTCTTGCCATTCAGTTTGAATCGGTACTTTTACTCTATTTATTTTATGGTGTGCTCGGTGGAATTGGATTAGGCATCGGCTATATCACGCCTGTATCGACTTTAGTAAAATGGTTTCCCGACAGACGTGGATTGGCCACTGGCTTAGCCATCATGGGATTTGGTTTTGCGGCGATGATTAGCAGTCCCCTCATAAACAAATTGATTGTATCTGTAGGCATTTCAAATACTTTTTACATATTAGGATTCGTTTATTTTGTACTCATTATTTCTTCCGCTCAATATCTTGCTAAACCTGAAGATGGTTACATGCCTGAAGGAATGAAAGTACTCGAAGATACAGGAAAGTCAAAATTCAAAGAAGATCTTTCACAACTAACGGCAAATGAAGCAATAAAGACAACAAGATTCTGGGCATTATGGGTGATGTTATTTCTGAACATCACTTGTGGGATTGCCATTTTATCAGTCGCGTCACCAATGGCCCAAGAATTAGTCGGAATGTCAGCTACTGCCGCAGCAACAATGGTAGGAATCATGGGACTATTTAATGGCTCTGGAAGATTGCTTTGGGCAAGTATTTCAGATTATATTGGCAGGGCAAATGTCTACACATTATTTTTCGTCATTCAAATTGTTGCATTTTTCTTTTTACCGACCATAATTAGTGCTAGTATTTTCACTATTATTGTGTGCATCATCATGAGTTGTTACGGGGGAGGGTTCTCTTCTATCCCGGCTTATATAGGAGACCTTTTCGGAACTAAGCAGCTCGGTGCAATTCACGGCTATATCTTGACAGCCTGGGCTGCAGCTGGGTTGGTTGGACCAATATTTGTATCATGGATTCGGGAAACAACAGGCAGTTATCAAGGCACGCTAATTGTATTCGCCATTCTCTTCCTAATCGCACTGTCCATCTCACTCTTAATCCGATTAGACATCCATAAACTACGTCAATTGAATGCACAGCAAAAAAACGTCGTTGCGAATTCAACAACGAATTGATCAGACATGAAAGGTCGGGAATCAAATGACATTATCGGATTTATCCATCGCGACGAACGCGACCATCCTACCCATTTTGGAAATTGCCGCTAAAGCTGGCATTCCGACAGAAGCACTTGAAATGTACGGCAACCATAAAGCGAAAATCAACGTCGCTTCCTTGCCTCCTGCAACGAAACTTGGACAAGTCGTATTGGTCACGGCCATCAGCCCAACTCCTGCAGGCGAAGGGAAATCGACCGTAACAGTGGGTCTGGCGGATGCCTTCAATCAACTGAATGAATCGGTCATCGTCGCGCTGCGTGAACCCTCTTTAGGACCTGTCATGGGGATGAAGGGTGGAGCCACTGGAGGTGGCTTTGCACAAGTATTGCCAATGGAAGATATCAATCTCCATTTCACGGGCGATATCCATGCCATCACTACCGCCAATAACGCGCTGTCCGCGCTTATTGATAACCACCTGCATCAAGGCAATGCACTCAACTTGGATCCGAGAAGAATTGCGTGGAAACGTGTTCTGGACATGAATGACCGTGCGTTACGACAAGTGACAATCGGCTTAGGGGGTCCATTACAAGGTGTTCCTCGACAGGATGGTTTCGATATCACCGTTGCATCGGAAATCATGGCGGTCCTTTGCTTAGCGACCTCAATGGACGACTTGAAAGAGCGACTTGCCCAAATGGTGATTGCCTATACGTACGACAAAGAACCTGTAACCGTGCGACAACTAGGCGTTGAAGGTGCGCTTACATTGCTTCTGAAAGATGCTTTCAAACCCAATTTAGTACAAACAATTGAAGGAACACCAGCCATTATTCACGGCGGACCTTTTGCGAATATTGCACATGGCTGCAATTCTTTGATGGCGACGAACACTGCTCGGAGACTCGCTGATATTGTCGTAACGGAAGCAGGCTTTGGTGCAGATCTTGGTGCTGAGAAGTTCATGCACATCAAATCAAGAAAAGGCAATTTCCATCCAGATGCCGTCGTGATTGTGGCAACGATACGGGCACTTAAGATGCATGGTGGTGTCGACAAAAAAGAACTGACTGAACCGAACGCAAACGCTGTTAAACGAGGCATGGCAAACTTAGCAAAACACGTGGATACGATTCGCCAGTTTGGGATTGAGCCCATCGTGGCATTGAATCGATTCATTACGGATGCAGATGAAGAACTTAACGAAGTGATGGATTGGACTCAAACAAATGGGGTTCAGATTGCCCTTACCGAAGTATGGGAACATGGCGGTAAAGGTGGAATTGAGTTAGCTAAACTTGTCCAGCAGGAATTAAGAAAACCAACTGATTTCTCCATGCTTTATGACGAAACCGATTCGGTCGAAGAGAAACTTCGAATCATTGTCCAACAAGTTTATGGTGGTGCTGGCATTCAACTGACTGACAGCGCAAAGAAAAAGCTGGTGGAGCTGAAGAAATATGGCTGGGACGCTCTTCCTATTTGCATGGCAAAAACACAATACTCACTTTCGGACCAACCATCTCTTCATGGAAGACCTGAAGGATTCACGATTACTGTCAGGGACATCATTCCAAAACTTGGTGCCGGCTTCCTGGTCTGCCTGACGGGCGACATCATGACCATGCCTGGTTTGCCGAAGCAACCAGCTGCTTTGAAAATGGATGTTGGTGTTAACGGAGAAGCAATTGGATTATTTTAAAATAGTAGAGGCTGTTCCCGGAAGTGGGAACAGCCTCTTATTACACATTCACTTTAGTCTTCTCTTTCCAGCGATTGATGTATGCCTTTTCTATAAACTCTGGTCTATTGGCAAATAGCCGGATGACATCCCGAATTTCCTCTGCACGGTATTTTTCATTTCGATTATTGGCTAGTGTCGGATACCCAGATCCCCGCTGTAAATAATCGGAGCTTGCCACTGTGTACCACACTTCATCTTCCAAAGGTTTATCGGCAACGATTATCTCAAGGACTTTCTTTCCATCATGCACAATTTTAGCTCCCGAGACATGCAACCGTCCCAAGTTCTTCCCTCTAAAGCCCGGACCTCTTCCGTCCGCCAAGCACGTTTGGCTATCGAGTGATTGCTCAATCGCCTGTTGAAGGTCCTTTCCTTTTATTTCAAAAGAAGTTGGATTCAGGGGTGAAGGACAAATTTCAATTAATTTTTTGTTGGATAGTTCAGTAAAGGCACCGGCATTGACGATGCCGCTATTAATCAGCCCAATCTCACAGTGCAACATGACCCTCAGTCCATCCGCAATGAGATTCGACATCGGATTTTCTTCAATGACATCATGCCATAAGGGCTGTACAAGAGTATAGAGCGGTCGACTCAGTACATCCACTGCCTTTTCTTTATTATCTTTTAATATGGCGACGATTCGCTCATCAATTTCTGCTTCTTTTGTGGAAAGGGTCTCGGAATGAATCAAGTTCACCTTGCCATCATTCACCTCGAGTTCAATGATTCCCACATGCTCGCCGTAATTGCCGGCACTGTTCATAATGGTGCCATTGACCACTTTTGCTTGAGCATAGAGTTTATGGTCATGAGCGGAAATGATGACATCAATTTCAGGAATTTCCTGCGCAATTGTTTCATCCGCAAGCGTGCCGACATGGCTTAACAGGATACAGATATCGTAGTTCCCTTCATTTCTATTGATTTCTTCTTTGATGGCTTCTTTATAGGAAAGAAAATGAACACCAAGCCCATCATTGAACACACCTAAATCCGGCGAGGAGCCCGTTACAAGAATACGGATTCCATTTTTATGGAGAATGGCACTCGGAACGACCCCATTCACTTTCGTTTTATCTTTTTTCAGTAAATTATTGCTGATAAACGGGAAAGGGCTATTGCTCGCCATATGTTCGAGTGTTTCAATGCCGTTAAACATTTCATTATTTCCAAGCGTCAATGCATCATAACCGACAGCTTCCAACAGTTCGATTGCAGCGATTCCTTTCGTTCCTTGAAGCTCGATACTTTTAAAGTCTGCGAAATCTCCTCCATCGAGAATGAGTGTGTTGTCATCTTTATGTTGCGCGATCAGTGATGCAACTTTAGTGAAATTTTCAAAATTGCTATGAATATCATTGGTATGCAAAATTTTTAGTTTCATGATTTTCCCCCA
>Ga0209013_10003706_pt1 | contig 13503 bp, 12 predicted proteins | sample Cruoilmetagenom2_FD_187291 | JGI IMG/M metagenome (GOLD analysis project Ga0209013, IMG submission 187291) | Oil polluted marine microbial communities from Coal Oil Point, Santa Barbara, California, USA - Sample 2 (SPAdes) (version 2) | ecosystem: Environmental > Aquatic > Marine > Oil seeps ... | reverse complement strand
CGACCACGGGCGAGTCTGGACCGACGCGGTATAGCGTCTGCTTGATGGCCAGCACATCCGGGTCCTCGGCCGCCTCCTGCATGAGGTCCACGACGGGGGCAAAGCTATCGTAGGGGTGGTAGAGCAACACGTCCTGGCGCTGGAGCACCGAGAAGATAGACTCATCCGTGGTAAGGGACGGCGGCACCGCCGGCTGAAAGGGAGGATCCTTGAGCTCCGGCTTATTGATCTTTGCTAGCTCCATGAGGCTGGCCAGGCCCAGGGGTGTGTCCCGGGTGTATACCTGGTATGGGGCTAGCCCCAGGTTGGTGACAAGGATGTTGCGGATTCGCTCGGGCAGAGCGGTGTCTACCTCCAGCCGCACGGCCGAACCAAATTGCCGCTGCTGCACGCTTTCCTGGATCGTTGCCAAGAGATCGGCGGCCTCGTCTTCCTCGATCTCGGGATCAGCGTCACGGGTCACGCGGAAGGGATGGGTGGCCACAATCTCCATTCCAGGGAAGAGCAGATCCAGGTTGCCGGCGACCACCTCCTCCAGCCAGACATAATTGTTAGATGTGTCATCCAGCAGACCCAGGCTCTCGTAGCTTTCGGCTACCTCCTCGCTGGGAATACGCAGAAGGCGGGGAAATACGGCTGGCACCTTCAGCCGGGCAAAGCGCTCGCCATACCGTGGATCGTCGAGCACGACGGCCAGGCTGAGACTCAGGTTGGAAATGTGGGGGAAGGGGTGCCCAGGGTCAAAGGCCAATGGTGTCAGTGCGGGAAAAATCTCGCGCTCAAAGTAGCGGCGCAGCAGCTTCCGTTGCTTGCCCTTGAGCTCGCCGTAGTCCAGGATGTCGATGCCAGCCTGCTCCAATTTGGGCAGCAGGTCATCTCGCCAGCATTCCCCGTGCTGGTTGAGCATGGGCAGCAACTCCTGGCGGATGGCCATCAACTGCTCGGCGGGCGTCATCCCGTCCGGCGGCGTATCGAGTACGTCGGCTTCCAACTGTCGCCGGAGGCCCGAGACACGGATCATAAAGAACTCGTCCAGATTGCTAGCAAAGATCGACAGGAACTTGACCCGTTCCAGCAGTGGGTGGCGCTTGTCAAGCGCCTCCTCCAGCACGCGCCTGTTGAACTCAAGCCAGCTCAACTCCCGGTTGATGTACAAACTGGGATCATTCAGGTCTATGGATTCTGTCATGGTCTGGTCCTTCTGAACTCATCCTCTCGGGCGGCCTCACCGGCTTCCAACGGCATCCTGGCTGCGAGACGGACGGCCCCTTCCCTGTGCTTCAGATTAGAACTGGCCTGATGTGAGCAGGATAATACCACAGATCGGCCACAAAGTCAATCCCTCTGTGGTTTAGTGGACCATAATATTTGTTTCAGATTGCGGAAGAACGAATATAGTACTGAACATAGCAGGGTCTCATGCCAGGCAGGCTCCCTCTTCCCCATGCCGCGGGTCGAACAAGCGGAAGCTGAGCCAGGCAGCGATTGCCATCAGCACCACACCGCTGGCCAGTAGGACTGGGTAAGACCAGACCTCGATAAGGGCCCCGACTACCAGTGGCAGCAGTGCTACTGGAAGGAGCAGCGTATTCTGCAGTGCCACGCAGGTTGGACGCAGTTGCACCGGCGCCATCTCCAGGATAAAGTTGCTGTATCCCAGGCGCATGCCACTCATCGTCGCCCCCAGCAGTGCAAAGACAAGAATGAAGAGGGTTTCCGTCGTCCACGGCGCCAACAGGGCCAGCAAGGGCGCAAGCCCGCCGGCAAAGGCCGTACCGATGATCACCATGCGGTTGCCGTGGCGGTCGCCCAGCCAGCCCCAGAGCAGGTTTGAAACCGCGGCCCCTGCCATTTGGGCTGCCAGGTAGACGCCCACCATGCCCGGGTCGACGCCCACCTCGGTGCGGGCATAGAGCACGTAAAAGGGCGCCAGGGCCAATGCAGCCGTCGTCAAACCCCTCGCAGCCAGCAGCCGGCGAAAATTGGCATTCTGCCGGGCCAGCATGCCAGCCCGCCGCAGCAGGTCGCCCAGTGACTGGGAGACACGTTTAGCCGGGTAGACCGGCTCCCGGATCAGGGCAAAGCCAGTGAAGGCGATCAGCAGGCAGCCGGCGCTCAGCAGGAAGATCAGGGCAAAGTTCTCGGCATAGGGAAAGCGTTCGGGGTGGTCCAGGATGTACTTGACCACGTAGCCGGCGCCGATGGCCAGCGAATAGCCGAACAACTGCCGCAGCCCAGTAAAGCGTCCCCGCCGCTGGGCCGGGATCGCCTTGGAGAACACGTCGGCATAGACAACCGTGCCCATTCCCCCGGCCACCGAAAAGAGGCCAAAGAGCAGGAGCAGCACGGCCAGCACCAACTCTGGCCGTGTCTGGGCGTAGGTCGTTGTCAGATACGCCAGCACGGCCCAGCTTACCCAGCGGATCGTGATGATCCATAGCAGGTAGGGCTTTTTTCGCGGCTTGTCCTCCACCAGATAGGCGGTGAACATCTGGGGCAGTACTTCACCGACGCCCTGTACTGCCGCCATCAGGCCCACGGCCACGGTTGAATCGGTCAGAGTGGCCACAAAGGCGGGCAGGACAGTGTGGATGCTGCCAAAGGCCGTGGATGCCTGGAAAAAGACGCCGTGGACCATGCCTGCCGCGAAGTTGCGCCGGTAGTAGCGCTCGCTGTCTTTTTCAAACTGAGTTAGGGTAGGGGTGTCTGTACTCACACACCTTCTCCTTGGTGGTCAGGAAGCGATAGGGTTCCTCCCAGAAATGCTCCACCACACGGCGGCAGATGGTCTCCAGTCGGATCAGGAGTTTCTAGCCTGAAGGACTCTGTCATTCGATCTCTTTTTCCTCTTCCCTGCGTCTTCTGTTCCAGCGCCACAATCTACGCGCGCCCCAAGTTGCAAGGGCCAGGACCGCCGCGGCGCCAGCTCCCCCAGCCCCACTGGCAACGGTCACGGCTGGCAGGTTCTGGCCCACAAAGGTGCGTTCCGGCGTGCAATAGGTGTTCACCACCCATGACAGATCCTCTGGGTGGACGGCGTCAATGGATGCCTGGTAGTCCGGTACAGTCTCGCCAGCCGGGAGCGCCGATGACCAAGCAGCCAGCCACCCGGCTCGCTGCAGGTTGTCCTCCATGGCCAAGGCCCAATGTCCCTTGAGCGTAGCTTTGGCCTCGGATACGGCCTCTGCGTCCACCTCTCCTCGCCGGACCCGTGCCAGATGCTCCTCAATCGTCTGTAGAATGGCTTTCCCGTCTGGGAACCATTCTACTCCTTCCCTGCCAGGGAGTCAACCTTCGACGTTGAGCAAAGTAGATGACTGACCCCACACCCTCGGTTTCAGAAACTTCTGGGGTCTGCCACGTAGCAACGATCCGCGGCCTCGAAGATGTTTCAAGAAGCCGCAGCCGATTGACCCCAAATCCGGGCTGTGATATACTCATGATGGGCGGATGGCCGGGCGTGCCCTGAATTCTGGACATGGCAGCACAAGCTTGGCCCGTCCAAGGTTCGCGCGCCATTCGGGCCAGTGAGAGACTGGACACTGTCCAGGGGCGACATGGCCCGGCTACAGGTGCAGGAGCATTGCGTGGAAATCGGTGATGACCGGCAGGGCTTGGGCCGGCGTGGTGAGGATCTAGCTGCCCAGTATCTGGCTGGCAAAGGGTACGAGATCATCGCCCGGAATTGGCGGTGCAGGGCCGGCGAGCTGGACCTAGTGGCCGGCGATGGTGGCTGCCTGGTCTTTGTTGAAGTACGGGCGCGTCGGGGTCGGGCGTTGGGCAGCCCGGAGGAGTCGATTACGCCGGCCAAGCAAGCCAGGCTGGCAAGCCTGGCCGAGGCCTACGTTCAGATGCAGGATTGGGCTGGAGATTATCGGATCGACGTGATAGCCATTGAGTATGATCGGCGTGGACGATTGCTCCGAGTAGATCACTATGAAAACGCCGTCATGGGCTAATCCACCTCCCCGTGGGTCCGGAACGCTGTGGGAGGACCAGCACCCACCCCTGGTTGCCATCGTAGGACCGACGGCCGCGGGAAAAACCACGTTGTCGCTGCACCTGGCCGAGGCGCTGGATAGCGAGATCGTCTCGGCCGATTCACGGCAGGTCTACCGGGGTATGGACATTGGTACGGCCAAAGCCACCTCTGAGGAGCAGGTTTCTGTTCCTCACCATTTGTTGGATGTGGTGGATCCTGACCAGGTACTCAGCCTGGCCCAGTACCAGGCAAAGGCCTACGAAGCCGTGGATGGCATCGTTTCTCGAGGGCGCGTCCCCTTTCTGGTGGGAGGGACCGGACAATACGTGATGGCTGTGCTGGAGGGCTGGCAAGTGCCCCGGGTACCGCCCGATGAGGCCCTGCGGCGCCTCCTCTACCGCCAGGCGGAAGAGGAGGGGGCTGCGGCGCTTCACGCGCGGCTCCATGCGCTGGATCCTGCGGCGGCGGGGCGCATCGATGCCCGCAACGTGCGCCGCGTCGTCCGCGCCCTGGAGGTGTGTTTGGCGACCGGCCGGCCGATTTCGGAGCAGCAAGGGAGGGTGCCGCCGCCTTATCGCTGCCTGCTGGTAGGCCTGAATCTACCCCGCCCAGACCTCTATGAGCGCATCGATGCTCGGGTGGACCGGATGATGTCCGCCGGGCTGGAGGCGGAGGTGAGGGGCTTGGTGGCGGCGGACTACGGCTTTGACCTTCCTGCCATGTCAGGGGTGGGTTATGGCCAGTTCGCCGCCTACCTGGCCGGTGAGGCGACGCTTGACGAGGTGGTCGACAAAGTCAAACGAGCCACGCGGCGCTTTGTGCGCCAACAGGGCAATTGGTTCCGCCAGCAGGACAGCCGTATCCACTGGTTCGAGGCATGCCCAGACCCCTGCTCGGCAGTTCTAGATTTAGTGCGTGACTTTATTGCTTCATCTCGTGTGGAAGAGGACCGGCAATCCCCGTGGAGGTTCTCCGAGCAAGAGTAGTCAGTAGCGCATCATTGGCCAATCCAGAAGTAGGAATGCCACCCAGGATTGCCAGACCTGGCTTGGTCCGGAGAACTGCGATACTTTTGACCCGATTTTGTGTTATACATCGTGGGAGGTGAAATATACCATGAGCCAAGACATGCAAGACCCCTGCGGTAGGCGCAGGGTGGTGATCACCGGCCTGGGCGCTCTTACCCCGGTAGGCCTCACGGCCGAGGATACGTGGCAGGCTATGCTCGCCGGCCAGTCAGGGATCGGCGAAATGATCCTGGAAGGCCTGGAGGACTGCCCTTGCCAGATCGGCGGCAAGTTGAAGGGCTTTGACCCTCACGACTATCTGGGCCGCAAAGAGGCGAAGCGGTTGGCCCGCTTCAGCCAGATGGCCGTTATCGCCGCACAGATGGCCCTGGAGGACTCGGGTCTGGAGCTCAGCGATGAGGAGCGGGAAAACACGGGGGTGGTGCAGGGCACAGCCGTCGGAGGGACGGTAATCGAGGTTGAGGACGGCTTGCGACTCTTGGGTCCCAAGAGCCTGATGCGCATCTCACCGAATCATCTGCTGGCGCTGCCACCCAATATGGCTGCCTTTCACATTGCCAAGACCTTTGGCTTTCACGGCTACTGCAACACCACGGTGACGGCTTGTGCCGCAGGCGCGCAGGCCATTGGCGATGCTACGGAGTGGATCCGCCATGGGCGGGCCGACGTGATGATCAGCGGAGGCAGCGAGGCTACGCTCACGCCGGTGGCTGTTGCCAGCTTTGCTATTATGCGCGCCCTGTCTACGCGAAATGACGACCCAGCTGCCTCCAGCCGCCCCTTCGACGCCGAGCGCGATGGCTTTGTAATGAGTGAGGGGTCAGCCATCTTTGTTCTGGAGAGCCTGGAGCACGCCCTGGAGCGGGGAGCGCGGATCTATGCTGAGGTGATGGGCTATGCGGCCAACACCGATGGCTTTCACGTCATCGCGCCCAACCCGGACCCATGCGGTTCCATAAAGGCCATCCGCCAATCCCTGGCAGACGCTGGCATCGGTCCGGAGCGAGTGGACTGGATCAACGCCCACGGGACCAGCACTCCGCTGGGCGATGTGGCCGAGACCAAGGCCATCAAGGACGTGTTTGGCGACCATGCCTACCAGGTGCCCGTCAGCGCCAACAAGTCTATGCTGGGTCACGGGCTGGGGGCTGCAGGTGCCATGGAGTCGCTGTCCTGTGTGCTGTCGATTCGGGACAATATCATCCCGCCGACCATTAACTTGGACTATCCCGACCCGGAGTGCGACCTGGACTATGTGCCCCACACCGCCCGCGAGGCAAAGGTGGACGTGGTGCTCAAGAACTCGTTTGGGATGGGCAACCAGAACACCTGCCTGGTGTTCAAGCGGCATAACGGGTAACGACCAGCTATCTAGTTCTAGGTTCTCGTTGGCTATAGGGCAAGAGGCATCTTCGGATGGCTCTTTTTTTGGTTTTTTGGGGAAGGGTTGCTGTTAGACAACCTATCCTGTCTTTCCTGGGCCACAGTGCAGTTGCGCTATCGCTAAATGAGCGGAAACTGGGCCAATTGTACCTGCAAAGGGTTCTACCCTTGATCTGGAAGCCGACAAGCTCGAGAGCATCAGGGTTCCCGAGATGCCAAGACCGGTCCATTCTGGCTTTAGGCGATGATCCTGCTGTAGCCGACAGGCGCTAGTTGGGCAAGTTCACGCCCGCGGCGGCAAAGACAGCCAGGATGCCGGCTTCGTGCAGGATTTGATCCTGCTGCGGGTGACTCCCATGAATCAGAACTGTCTAGGCATCTTTCGCTGGGATGCGTCGGCCGGTCAGGCGGTCGCCCACCTGGTACCCGAGAGGGACGTCGTGCACATAACCTGCCTGGATGTCGTGGTCTTTGGGCAGACAGCGGCGGTAGCTGGCTAGCAAGCGGACTGTGATTTGCATCGTAACCTCAGAAGCGTAGCTGCTGGTACGAGCTATCAGCGAGCGGCTCGATGCACCTGGGGTCATCGTTGATGGGACGATTGACGATGTGGCTGACGGGGAAAGCCTCCATCTCCTCAGGCGGGTAGGCGCGCAGGAGGGATTGGAGCTGCTCTGTGTCTCGAACCTTGGGGTCGAGCCAAACGTCGTAATCGCGGGGATGCACGATGACCGGCATACGACTGTGCAAAGGACGGAGTAGGTCGTTGGGCTCCGTGGTCAGTAGGGTACAGGACTGAATGGGCTCACGTTGCCCAGAGGAACCCGAGGGGTCGTCACGTCCCTTCCAGTACTCCCACAGCCCGGCAAAGGCAAAGACTCGCCCGTCGTGGAGCCGGATGTAGAAGGGTTGCTTGCCCCGCTCGACCTTCTGCCACTCATAGAAGCCGTCCGCGACGATGAGGCAGCGCCGTCGCCGGAAGGCAGCTCGAAACGCTGGTTTCGCAGCTACGGTCTCAGAGCGCGCATTGATCATGCGCGCTCCGATCTTGGGATCCTTGGCCCAGAAGGGGACCAGTCCCCAGTGCAGCAAGGCTAGCTCGCGGACCATGCTGTCAATTCTGGATGGTACAGCATCTGAAGACTCTGCGGACGGCGCCACGCGCACTGCCGCCACCGGTTGGGTGGGGGCGATGTTGTAGCGCGGCTGCATGTCGGGGATCTCTGGCAAATTGAACTGCACGGCCAGATCCTGTTCCGGGTCAGTCAAGGTGAATCGTCCACACATGATTCTCTCTCACCTCCCTCATAGAGGCCACACCACGAGGTGGCGTGCATCATAATCTTCCCAGGCCAGGCATGATAGCCACCCATTCGCCGCCGGCGGTTCCGGAACACAAGTTGGCACAAGCTGGCTGCAAAGTCAATGCCTGCACTCAAGGTCAGGCACCAACTGTCTTCGCGGAGTGCCTCTTGGCTCAAGAAAGGCAGCCCTTCGCCTCATCTGGAATCCCGCTGGCTTGCGGCGGTGCCGGCCTGAGTGCCCATATGGAAAGAGCGGTCCATTTCGATGACATCGCCATGCCTGAGGCGCTTGGGGCGCCGCCATCTCAAAGCCGGCGACAGCCAGCTCAGTGGCTCTTGTCCATTGCTGACCGGACCAGTTCCTGCTTGAGATCCCACAGCCGTTGGGTCAGTGAGACGTGGTAGACGTGGGGATTCATGAGGCGGCGGACGCCAGGATCGAGACGACTAACGTCGGCCTGGCGCCCCTGGCGCATCTGCTCGATAGCAGGCAGATCGTAGACCAGCTTGCCCTCTTGCAGGACATCCACAAGGAGCGGCTCGATCTCGGCAAACTCCTCCTGGGCCAGAAACCGGTACTTGGTGTGGTTCGAAGGGTGGCGTAGGGTGACCCGTGACATCTGGCTTGGGTCCTCAGTGTCGAGGCTTAGAAGATCGGCTGTAGCCTTGCCGCGCCGGTCATACACCCGCCAGGCAAGCTTGTGCCCGGGGTTGGGGGTCTTGGCCGACGATTCTGATACCTTGATGGCCGGTACCCACTTGCCTGCATCGTGCACGGCTACCAGCTTGTAGACGCCACCCAGTGCCGGCTCGCCCCAGGACGTGATCAACCGCGTACCCACGCCATATACCAGCCGATCGATGAGGTGCTGGGGATCTACGCCATAGCGGAGTGCTTCGTGGGTGATCTGGGTGATGATCTGCAAAATGACCAGTTCATCCAGGTTGTTGGACAGGACAATGGCGCTATCCGGGAAACCCGCGTCGTCCAGCATCTTGGCGGCTTGGATGCTCAGATAGGCCAGATCGCCAGAGTCGAGGCGGATGCCCACCGGCTCGTGGCCCTGGCGCCGAAGTTCTTCGAAAACCCGGATGGCGTTGGGCATGCCGCTCTCCAGTGTGTCAATGGTGTCCACCAGCAGCATGCAGTCGTCGGGGTAGACACCGGCATAGGCACGAAACGCATCCAGTTCGCTCATGCCCAGGCTCATGAATACCTGGACCATACTGTGGGCATGGGTTCCCTGGGGGAGATAGCCCAGCACGTGGGATAGGCCCACGTTGGAGCTAAAGTCCGCTCCACCAATGAGGGCTGCCCGCGCCCCGGCATTGGCTCCTCTCTCATGCCCCCGGCGCAACCCAAACTCCAGCAGCAACCGGCGCCGGCCGCTTTCGTGAATGCGCGTTGCTTTGGTGGCGATGAGGGTCTGGTAGTTGAGGTGGTTCAAGAGCGATGTCTCAAGGATCTGGGCGATGGCCAGGGGGCCCTGGACTACGGTCAGCGGTACGTTGGGGTGGACCACGCGGCCTTCGGGGATGGCGCGCATAGTGATGGACTCAAAAGTGCCGTTCTTGCGCAGCCAATCCAGGAAATCGTTGGCAAAGACCCTGTCGCCACTTCGACCGGTCTGGTGGCGTAGGTACTCGATGTCCTGGTCGCGAAAGTGGGCACCCTGCATCCAATCCAGTAGCCACTCCAGGCCGGCGTTGATGCAGTAGCCAGCCTCGTGTGCCCCATAGTCGGGATAGCGGCGGAAGAAATGGTCAAACTGTACCTGTTTCTCATGCAGCCCTGTCCTGTAGTAGAGTTGGGCCATGGTAAGCTGGTACTGGTCAGTGAAGAGGATCCCCTCAGCCGTCCTTCGATCTGATTCTCTCATGGTTGGACCTCCTGTGGTGACTGGCCGCCCACCGCAAGCAGAGCGCGAAAGCCGGTGTCTGCCATCAACTACTCGCTGCCCGCCCTGGCACGACAAAGGTCAATGGTCTCAAAGGCGTGGCGTAGATGGGGGATGACAATGCTTCCGCCCACCACGAGGGCCACGTTGAGGGCTTCGTACAGCTCCTCGTCTGTGAAGCCGGCATCGACGCATTCGATGAGGTGGTAGTCGACGCAGTCGTCGCAGCGCAGCACGGCCGAAGCTACCAGGCCCAACAGCTCTTTGGTTCTGCCGGTCAGTGCGCCATCCTTGTAGGCGTTGGTATCCAGATTGAAAAAGCGTTTGATGCCCAGGTGGTTGGCACCCAGTATGCGCTCGTTCATTCGTTGGCGGTAGGCTTGGAAGTTGTCAATGCGTGTGGTCACGGTTTCCCTCTCTCGTTACTCTGGTTTTCTTGCCGATGGGTGCCGGGCGTGACTCGTGATGCGTGACCCGTCAGGGGAGTCCACGCATCTCACGCCACACGCGTTGCGAATCACGCTTTCCGGTCTCTGCCTAGCGGGCAGGCCGGCGGCATGGCCCGCTTGTGGGCTGACGCGGCGATCATGTGCTGGACCCTGTTCAGAAGCGTGGGGTCCACGTCGCTGGTTTCATGCGTCTCGATGGCGGCCAAGGTGTTGTCCAGGTCGTCATAAGTGACGCCCATCTCACCCTCATCGGTCTGACCCGCCCAAAGACCGGCCGTGGGCGGCCGCTCGATGATAGGTTGGGGGATTCCAAGATGGCGGGCCAAAAGACGCACCTGCCACTTGTACAGCTCGCCCAGGGGCTCCACGTCCACGCCGCCGTCGCCGTACTTTGTAAAGTAGCCGATCTCAATCTCGCTCTTGTTTCCTGTGCCCGCCACCAGGTAGCCGTGCGTCTGCCCCAGGGCAAACAATGTCGCCATCCGCAGCCGGGGCTTGATGTTTGCCAGGGCCATGTCTGACACTCCGGGCGGCAGCGTGGCCAGCAGGGCCTCGTAGGTCGCGGCCAGGTCCACCGTAACCGTCTGCAGGTGGCAGGCACTGGCCACCAGGTGCGCCATCTCACCGTCCTCCGGCGCGCTGTTACAGGGCATCAGTACTCCCAGCACCGCGTCGCCCACGGCCCTTTGGCACAGGGCCGCTGTGACGGCGGAATCGATCCCGCCGCTTAGTCCGACGATGTACCCCTGAGCACCGGCATCCACGGCATAGGTATGCAACCAAGCTGTGATGGCTTCTGCCACTCTGCTTGGGTTGGTCATCTCAAGCCACCTTTGCTACAATTTCCACGCCGTTCTGGGCCAAGTTGAAGAGAAAGAGGAGGTGCAGCAGGTCTCCGTGATGGGGCATGATGCCCAGTTCTTCGGCCACAGCTACAGGGATGTGAAAGGTGTCCACGCCATCCATAGGTAGAATGACGCGCACTGTGGGCTGGCGCCGGGTATTAGCCCGAAGGCGCAGGTGCATGGCCAATCGGTGCGTACAAAAGTCGGTGCAATCGCCCATGGTGAGAAAAGTCGTCACTTCGGGATGAGCTTCCAGCCAGGCGTCTAGCTCTGTGCCAACAGCCACGCAGACCGAGTCCTTTTCTATGATTGTGAACAGGTCGGAAAAGGGCAGGTTCTGCAGTTCAGGCACGGTAGCGGACTCATCCGTACCAGCTACACAGTGGGGTAGGAACGCAGAGAACTCGACCGCATCTTCCGAATGGGCATCCTGGGGCAGGACGAAATGTCGAATGCCCAGTTTATGGGCCCTCTCGAAAAGCCGGGCGATCGGCCTAACAATGCCGCCCACGCGCTCGCTGGAAAGGGCTCCCTTCGAGCAAAAGCCGACGGTGACGTCGACGGCCAGAACAGCAACTCTTTCCGGTCCCCCTGCCTCATCGATCACCTGATCCAAGTCAAGCGTGGGCCGGCTGTTGTACCAGTCGACAGCCCAACTCAGGAAAGGCCGGCTACTGCTGACCAAGTGCTCCAAATCCATGGCTGCACCTCCGCAATTAGTGCATTTTTCACACTAAGGAACCAGCTACGGCTTAGCCTACCCTCCCACAGGTTGGCAGACCGGTTTAAGTCACTCGTCAGGTTCAACGGTCAACCGATATCTGCCTCAAATCACATCCAAACCTGCGGGGGGGGTAAGCAGTTACTAGAACCAGAAAAAGGCCCCCTGGCGCAAGGGGCATGCAATTATACTTGGCGACGCTCGTTTGTCAAGGCGGTGCGCGGAGAAAATCAGGGTGCGCGCATTGCGCCTGCACAGCGTGGGCAATCCATGCCACAAGGGACTCTGCAGTGGGCTGCGCGTTAGATTGCCTTGACAAAGGCTTCGCCACGGGTCAGCAGGTCTGCATGGTCCCCGGGTGGTTCGAGTTCGGCCAGGAACTGGCTGGTGTGTCGCCCCAGTACCTCGCCCGCTTGCGGAGATCCCTGAGCCTGCCAATCCTCCAGGACCAGGTGAGGGAGGATTTTGCTGCGAAAGTGAGCCGTGCGGAAGAGATCTAGCGTCTGTGGAGACGTCAAGTAGTCCCCGGCTGGCCCGACTTGGGCAATTTCGTCCAAGCGGAAAGCGTCGTCGTCCAGGGAAAAACCCTGGGCAAAGAGGCGGGCTTGTTCGATGACGTCATTGGCATAGACTGCAGTGGCCGGTGAAAAGGCCAGGGAGCCCAGGTTGTCGCCGACAAAAGGCGCCAGTCCAACTTTGCCCATGCAGCTCAGAAGGTGGTTCATCCACTGGTGGCCAGCGGCGATGATATCGGCGCCCCAGCCCAGGCCGCTCCCTGAGGTGCCACAATGTGGCAGGCCATAGTGGGACATCATCTCCGCGCAGGCCAGGCTGACCAGGTAGCTCTTTGGGGCGTAAAAGCTGCCAACACCCTTCATGTCAAAGAAGGCCGGGAGGCTGCCGAGGATGACCGGAGAACCCTCCCGCATCAGCTGGCCAAGGGTCAACCCTGCTAACAGCTCGGCATTCAAAAGGGCGAGCGTGCCTCCGGGCGTGATCGGTGTGGTCGCACCAGCCATCCCATAGTTGGAATAGATAAAGGGCAGACCCCGCTCAATGGCGACCCACATCTTGTCCACCGTGCCTTTGTTGATTACCAGGGGGCTGATGGGGTTGAAATAGGGGATGATGAAGGGTTCTGAGGCCAGATCCCCGTGCAGGTACTCCAGGAGATCCAAAACGGGCGCAAAAGCACCCTCATCTGAGACCAGGATCACCAGCGGTTTCTGGCTGTTGGCTGTCATCTCCAGGGCGGCGTAGAGGTCTGACTTCTCCGGTGGAACATCCCGGATGATGCCCACGGTGGAGATGACGTCAAAGCTGGACAACGCATCCCCTAGCCGGACCGTGGCCTGCATGTGCTGCCGGGCAAAGGGGGCCACCGCGCCGGTCAGCGGATCCTGATAGTAGAGAGCGGTCACGCCGATGCCAAATCGGGCTCTTCCCGGTAGGCGAAAGGCCAACCTCCCCTGTTGATTGTAGATATCAACGGCCGAAGGGGCCATCTGCAGTGCCCACTCTACCAGCTCGCGGGAAATGCGGACGTACGCACCCTCTACGGCAACACCACCCGCAGCCTGGCCAAAGAGGTTCCGGGCTCGTTCAGAGTCGATGCGGACCCCGATAGTGGAAAGGACCTGCAGCGAATAGTCGTGGACTTGCTGTATCTGATCCTGGTCCAAGACAGTGAGGTTGGGCTGGACGGTGGCTGAGCTGCTGGCGGTCTGGTTGTCCATGCGTGACAAGTGTCCTCCTAGTCGTCGCTGTTTAGGGTATCCATCAACAGGGCGCGGGCTTGGGCTACATTCACCTTGCCAAAAACCGCGGCCAAAAGATCCTGATGCGCCTCTGCCAGCACGAGGTCGCTGACCTCTGCGGCCTGGAGGGCGTCTC
>Ga0209013_10003705_pt1 | contig 13503 bp, 12 predicted proteins | sample Cruoilmetagenom2_FD_187291 | JGI IMG/M metagenome (GOLD analysis project Ga0209013, IMG submission 187291) | Oil polluted marine microbial communities from Coal Oil Point, Santa Barbara, California, USA - Sample 2 (SPAdes) (version 2) | ecosystem: Environmental > Aquatic > Marine > Oil seeps ... | reverse complement strand
GGTGGTTACAACGGATTGCATGGAAATGGATGCTATTGCGAAAGGTATTGGAACTGTTAAGGGATGTGTGAAAGCTGTTGAAGCAGGTGTCGACTTAGTGATGGTTTCTCATATACATCCTCTTCAAGAACAAGCAATTTTGAAAATTGCTGAAGCAGTTGAAAATGGAACTATTTCACATCAACAAATTGATCAATCCATTGCTCGCATTGAGCGGATGATTTCCACTTATACGTCTTGGAAAGAGATAGAAGCCATACAAGAAGTTGCAACGTTCGTTGGGTCAAAAACTCATCAAGATGAAATGAAAAAGATCTATTTGGATGGGATTACTTTGGTTAGTGGAACAGGCGGGCCAATCCAGTCGGAAGATAAAGTACTATTAATCTATCCTGCAAATGAATACGCAACGATGGTAGAAGATAAACGATATGCCACACTGGAAATGGCTGAGAATTTAAAGAGTGTCCATACACTTGTAGATGTGATCGAAATTGAAAATAAACATTTCGAGGAAGCGATCTTCAAGGTGGCTAATCAAGTAGTTAATTATGATCGAATTGTCGTTTTGACATTAAATGCCGTGCAACATGTCAATCAACAAAAGCTCGTTCATCAGTTAATTGATTGTGGGAAACCAGTGGACGTCGTTGCTATACGAACACCATACGATGCAGCCATGTTCCCATTAGCGAATCGGATGATATGCACATATGAATTTACACAAACTGCCTTTCAAGTAGTAGCAGAATACTTAGTTGGTAAAACAGATATATCAGGGAGATTACCAGTTTCGTTAACATAAAATGATATTTATTTTTAGAATATTAAAAAAGTATTGATATTTAATTTCATAGCATTTAAGATATAAGTAAGCGCTTTCTTATACGCTTGCTAATGGAAGGGAAGGATCTAGTGAAGCGCATGCGAGTTTGTGGACTTATGTCAGGAACATCTCTAGATGGTCTAGATATTGCAATTGTAGATTTTTCATTCGTTGATTCTCAAGTAGCGTATGAGCTGAAACACTTTGTGACGATGCCATATTCAGACGCGCTAACTTCTCAACTTTTCCAATTGATGGACCCACTAGCACCGTTGCACCATGTATCGTCGATGAATATGTATTTAGGTGAGCTGTATGCACAGTTTATCAAAGATGCTTTAGTAGATTCAGAGATTGATTACGAATCAATTGATTTAATTAGTTCACATGGTCAAACGATTTGGCATGAACCAACCGTCGCTAGTCAAGGAATGTTTGCTAGACCGAATACGATGCAAATCGGTGATATTTCAGCGCTCGCTGAACATGCTTGCAAACCAGTAATCGGTGATTTTAGAACGCGAGATATGGCAGCAGGAGGGCAAGGTGCTCCTCTCGTACCATATGCAGATCAAGTTCTCTTTCAATCACAAATGAATGGACGGGTACTTGTGAATATTGGTGGAATAGCCAATATGTCCGTGTTGCCTCCTCTTCACTCTTCGCAGGAAGTAATCGCGTATGATACGGGACCAGGAAACATGATTATTGATGCTTTCGTTGTCAAACATTCGAATGGCAAACGAAGCTATGATGCGAATGGCAGCATGGCGAAGGATGGAATTGTTCATGAAGAATGGTTAGAGCAATTGATGGCACATGAGTATTTTTCGTTAGCTGCTCCAAAAAGTACTGGAAGAGAGTTGTTTGGTTCATCATATGCTGACCATTTATGGTTACAAGGTGACCAGTATGGGTGTTCTGATGTGGACAAAATTGCAACGGTCACGATGTTAACCGCCAAGACATTAGCAACAGAGATTCAACAACATAGAGAGACACACGATTTGAAAGAAGTATTTGTTAGTGGGGGAGGCGTTCATAACAAAACGCTAATGAGTTACCTAACAGATTTACTTGGAAATCAAATGGTAGTGAAAGCTTCTGATGAGATTGGTATCAACAGTGATGCAAAAGAAGCGATTGTTTTTGCTTTGCTAGGGTATTTAGGTTTTCACAAAATGCCGAATAATTTACCTTCTACAACAGGAGCAAGAAGACAGACAATTTTGGGGAAAATTGCATGGTAGAAAATACTATTAAATTTGGGGGGAAATGACGAATGAACAAGATGTTTAAAAAATCAGCACTAACACTCGCTTCATTAGGTTTAGCAGCTTCTGTATTAGCTGGTTGTAATGGAAATTCAGAAGAAGGTAACGCAGATGAGTTTAAAGGGAAAATTACGATTTGGGATGGTCCAAGATGGCCAGACAAAGATGATAATAAATACCATTGGTTAGATGCAAAAATTAAAGAATATGAGGAAGCAAATGAAGGTATTGAGGTTGAATTAGTTCAAGTTCCTTGGGCAGAGTTAGGCGACAAACTAGGAGTAGCAATTGCTGGTAAATCTTGGCCAGATATCGCACCGGTTGATATTAGTGGAAGTGCAGTTAGTATCGATCATATTGAGCAAGGTGTGGTTGAACCTATAGATGGATTCTTGGACAAAGACGAAAAAGCAGATTTTTACGAAAATGCATTAGATGCTTACACGTATGATGATAAATTGTACGGAATTCCAAATAGTATTACCTTGCACTCAATGCTCCTTAACCTTGACTTATTTGAAGAAGCAGGTGTAACACCTCCTGAGAATGGTGAATGGACGTATGATGAATTTTTAGATGCTGCGAAAAAGTTAACATTTGATCGCGATGGTGACGGTAAAATGGACGTTTACGGATTCTCAACTTACGTAATGCCTGGATACTATGAGTCATGGCCTTTCTTCTACAAAAATGGTGGTTCTCCACTTAATGAAGATATGACAGAGTTCACATTTGATTCACCTGAAACAGTTCAAGCCATTCAAGATTTAGCTGATTTAAAATTAACTGAAAAAGTAGCACCTGAAACTCATGGTGGTAACGATGTTGGTGGAACATTCCAAGCGTGGGCAAATGAAGAGCAACGTACTGTTGCTATGCAACCATGGGCTACATGGGCAATCGGAGCTGCACAAGGGAAATATCCAACTAACTTTATGGTAGCCAATTACCCAACTGGTGAGTCAGATACGCCTAAAACAATCGGTGGTGTTGGTGGATGGGTAATGTTCCATCAAGAAGATGCAAACAAAAAAGCAGCTGTAGCTGACTTCATGAAATTTATTTCAACAGCAGAAGAGCAAAACGTAATGGCGCAAAATTATGGTATCTTCCCAGCACGTATTAGTGCAGCTGAGATGGATCCATTTAAAGATAATCCAGAAATGACTCGTGCAATGGAAATGTCTGATCAAGTAGTTATGCTTCCACGTCACCCAGAGTGGAAAAAAATTGACGAAGCGATTCAAACACAACTCCAATTAGTCTTTAATGGTGAGAAAACGGCTGAGGAAGCAATGGCAGATGCTAAAAAAGCTGTAGATGAATTATTAAAATAATGATTTTTAGCAGGCTCTGCATCATGCAAGCCTGCTTCATTTTTAGGAGGTGTCCCAATTGAATCAAATGCCAATGGGTCCAGTACCAGAAAAAGCAATTGAGAATTTAAAAGTAAAAAAGAAACCAAACAACAAAAGCTCATTTCTACAAATGAAGAAAAACTATAGTGCTTATCTCTTTCTGTTACCGAAGTTGATTTTATTTACCTTGTTTGTGGCGATACCGGTAATTTGGGCATTCGTTCTATCATTTCAATCATATAAAGTGTTTGGCAGTGAATTTGCTGGACTCGATAATTACATACAAGTTTTTGAGAGCGAAGCATTTCGCATTGCATTAAAAAACACGCTTTTATTCACGATTGTTACTGTACCGTTTGGCGTAGTTAGTGCGCTAGTTATATCAACACTTATATTTGCGTTAGGTAAGTTTTCTCAAAGTCTTTTCAGGTCCGCATTTTACTTACCTACAGTGACTTCTATGGTTATTATTGCGATGGTTTGGCGTTGGATGTACAACTATGAATTTGGTTTGTTTAACTATATTCTCGGTTGGTTTGGAATAGAGCAAATTAACTGGTTAGGTCAATCCAATAGTGCGCTTTGGGCGCTAATCATCATGCAATGTTTAATACCCTTTGGAGTTGGGATTATTATGTATTTAGCTTCCATGGGATCAATATCAAATTCGCTATATGAAGCAGCTCGGATGGACGGAGCAAGTAGTTTTAACCAATGGCTACATATAACAATTCCATTATTAAAACCTACGACGTTATACCTCGTGTTACTCAGTACAATTGGTTCTTTCCAAGTGTTCACCCAGATTATTATGATGACAGGTGGTGGACCTGGTAGTGCTACAGAAACTTTGGTTCATTTAATTTATAAAACAGGTTTCCGTGATTTCGAATTTGGATTGGCAGCCGCTCAATCAGTCGTGTTATTTGTTATTATTCTCATCTTTTCTGTCATCCAATTTAGGGTGCTTCGCCATGATGAGTGATTGGAGGATAGACCTTTGAATAAAAAACCGAACGGCAAGTTAAATAAATTAATAATATATATCCTACTATCAGTTTTCGCAGTGGTATCATTACTACCGCTTTACTGGGTATTTTCTACATCACTCCAACTGAGTAGTTATCAATCTCAGGATATGGAACGACCTGTGTCTTATGTAGATTCCAATCCTCCAAAAATGTATCCAATGGGAATTCCATTGTATTTTGACCATTGGGGAGAAGCAAGAGAAGCGGCACAAGAAGGAAATTTAGAAGAAGAGACATACCATCGAGAAATGATGGATCATATTGTCGACAATACATTTTCTAGTTTTACTAATTTATTTAAAAAGCATGATGTTGGAAAATGGTTTTTCAATAGCTTATACATTTCAGTTCTCGTTACGTTTGGTATCTTACTAATCGACTCCATGGCTGGATATGTCCTAGCGAAGAAGAAATTCCCTGGTCGAAATTTAATATTCTGGATTATTATCTCAACGATGATGATACCAGGGCAAGTCACGCTTGTACCATTGTTTATCATGGTAGGGAATTTAGGCTTGATGGATACTCACTGGGCGTTAATTTTACCCGACCTATCAATGGTTTTCGGTGTATTCCTAATGAGGCAGTTTATGTATTCCATTCCCGATGAATTATTAGAAGCAGCCAAAATGGATGGAGCAAGTGAATGGCGAACTTTTTGGACAGTTGTATTGCCACTTGCGAAACCAGGCCTTGCTGCACTTGGAATATTTACGTTCATGAACGTATGGAACTCATTCCTATGGCCAATTATCGTTTTAAATAGCGCAGAATTGTACACATTACCAGTTGGTCTGAAAACATTACAAGATGCAAACTTAGCAAGCTTTAAGTTGCTAATGAGTGGTGCAGCAGTAGCTGCAATTCCTATGATTATCGTCTTTATTTTATTCCAACGTTACTTCGTGAAAGGCTTAACACTTGGCGGAGTGAAGGAATAATGATGAATAAAGTAAAGCTTGGTCTCGAAGTTCTTATGGAACGACATATTTCAGATATGAAAGATAAGCGAGTTGGTCTGCTTACGAATCAAACAGGTGCTAATACAGAACTCGTAACTACCATTCGTTTGTTTCAGAATCATCCAGATATTCAACTGAAGGCGCTTTTTGCACCCGAACATGGTTTGAAAACGAATGCAAAAGAAGGCGAGTGGTTTTCAGACTCTGTTCATAGTGCAACAGGCATTCCTGTCTTTAGCTTATATGGTCACTCGAAAAAACCAACAGATGCCATGATGGAACAAGTGGATATTATCGTCTTTGATATGCAAGATATCGGTGCGAGGTATTACACGTATATTTACACCATGGCTTACATGATGGAAGCATGTGCCCGTACAGGCAAAAAAATGTATGTGTTAGATCGGCCAAACCCTATTGGTGGTCACATCGTTGAAGGGAATTATATCGATGGAGACTTCACTTCATTTGTGGGACTCTATCCAATACCAAATCGTCACGGTATGACGGTAGGTGAACTTGCCCTTTATTTTAATAAAGAATTCGCTATTGAATGTGACTTAGTTGTAGTGGAGATGGAAGGGTGGAAGCGAGAACACTTTTTCCCTGATACAGGCTTACCTTGGATTCCTCCATCACCGAATACGACAAGTTTGGATATGATGTTACTTTACCCAGGCTCCTGTTTAATAGAAGGAACTAATTTATCCGAAGGGCGTGGGACGACACAACCATTTGAAATTGTGGGTGCCCCGTTTATAGATGGCGAACAATTACAAGACGCAGTTAATGCCCTTAGGTTAAATGATATTCGTGCACGAGCACTTACCTTTACTCCAACTTATCAAAAATATGTTGGTGAATTATGTGAAGGTATTCAGATACACATAACTAATCGGGCTACTTTCCAACCGCTGAATACGTTTATTCACATTTTAGCTGTCATCGCAAACATGTACCCGAATGAAATGAGATTTTTAGAATATGGGAGTTTGAAGCACCCCATGTTGGACTTATTAGCTGGAAATGCCAATTTACGGATGGCATTCACTCATGGAGATGTTGAACGCTTTTTAGTGCAGTGTCAACGAGATACTAAAGATTTTATGACTAAGAGAGAACCATACTTACGATATAGATAGGAAGGCGGAGCGATGGAAAAATTATCACTTCTCACAACAGAAGAATTTAATCCGAAAACTACGAGACTAGATGAGATGTCGATCAATGAAATACTAACTACCATGAACGAAGAAGATCAGACCATTGCGATTGCCGTACAAAAAGTGATTCCACAAATTGAGGAAACAGTTGGCAAAGTGGTGAATGCATTTAAAAATGGTGGTCGCCTGATTTATATAGGTGCAGGCACTAGTGGGCGAATTGGTGTGTTAGATGCAGTTGAATGTCCTCCAACTTTTAGTACATCTCCTGACCTGGTTCAGGCTGTTTTGGCAGGTGGAGAAGGTGCTATGTTCCACGCAGTGGAAGGGGCAGAAGATGATGAATTACTTGGGGCTTCCGACTTGCAAAAACTCGAAATTAGCAAACAAGATGTCATTATTGGTATTGCGGCAAGTGGACGTACACCTTATGTAAAAGGAGCGTTAATATTTGCAAACACTTGTGGGGCTACCACGGTTAGTTTAGTGAGCAATGAACAATCCATCATTAGTAACTATGCCGATATTAAAATTGAGGTTGTTACAGGACCAGAAATATTGACGGGTTCTACACGATTGCGTGCAGCAACTGCACATAAAATCATATTAAATATGATTTCAACTACCGCTATGATTAAGACAGGAAAAGTGTATAAAAACTTAATGGTTGATTTAAATGCAAGTAATTATAAATTACGTGAACGTGCTAAGAAGATGGTGTGCTCCATTACAGATGTAACCTATGAAGAAGCTGAAGAAGTCTTAAACCAAACCGCTTTCGATGTAAAACTTGCAATTGTCATGATTCTTACGGATGTCACGAAAAATGAAGCGGAGAAATTGATTGTAAATTCGGGTGGGTTTGTACGAGACGCAGTCAAACTTGCTTCTTTTAAAGAAGGGTGATGGAGAATGTATCGTACGTTTAAAAATGGTGATGAGATAGGGATTGTGGATTTATGGAATAAGGTATTGCACCATGATCCCATTAATCAAAAACGATTCTGTAAGCAAGTATTACTTGATGCAAACTTTGACCCACAAGGTCTAAGCGTCGCTATTCGAAACGACAAAATTGTTGGTGCTATCTTAGCCATCACCCGTAAGCTTCCAATGGATGGAACAAACTTAGAATCTGATACGGGATGGATTACATTTTTTATGGTACATCCCTGTTATAAAAGAGAAGGGATTGGCCATGAATTGATGGAACGTGCGTCAACCTATGTTCGTGAGCAAGGAGCAGAAAAACTATTCTTTTCTTCCTATGCACCGAACTATTTTTTACCAGGTATTGATGAAACAAACTATCCTTCAGGTTTTGCTTTATTACAAAAAGAAGGTTTCCGTCGCGTATATTCACCCGTCGCAATGCACCGTTCATTAACAGATTATTTCTACCCGACAGATGTGCACACTTTAAAACGTGAGCGTCAACAAGAAGGCTACTCATTTGGCAGTGTAAAAGATGGAGATTTTTATGAATTAATCCAATTTGCCAATCAGCATTTCAACCCCGATTGGGGAAGGGCGATTAGAGAAGGGGTTTTACAAGGATTAGATCCTAGTCAGATCTTAGTTGCAAAAAAGCATAATCAAGTCGTCGGATTCGCTTTATTCGGAGGATATGAAGGAATTCGTGAACGTTTTGGTCCTTTTGGAGTGGATGAAAATGAGCAAGGAAAAGGGCTAGGTAAAATCCTTTTACATGAAACGCTTCATACGATGAAAAAACAATCAATTCAAGGCGCTTGGTTCTTATGGACAAGTGAAAAGAGTGCGGCAGGTCATCTCTATTTAAAAAATGGGTTTAAAACTTTTCGAACGTTCCACGTCATGCTAAAAGAGTTGACAAACTAACAACTCCATCAGATGATTTGTTGGAAAAGCAAGTGAAGAGGAGTAGATAGATATGGCGATAACAAGTGGTGGTTTAGTTCTATTAAATGAAATGCGACAACATCTCCCACTGTCTGAACAAAAAATTGCAGACTATATTCTAACAAATCCGGAACAAATTGTCAGTATGAGCGTTTCCGAACTAGGTGAAGTAAGTCTGACGAGTGGATCTGCAGTTACAAGGCTATGCAAGTCTTTAAATCTTAAAGGTTTCCAAGAGTTAAAACTTCGAATTAATGGAGACCTAGGACGTAAAGTCGAGCTTACAAACCGTGACATCCAGCCGAACGAACCCGTTTCAACAACCATACAAAAAGTAACGGAACATGCTGTACAAACCTTACTTGAAACGGCAGAGTTATTAGATAGTGTACAACTTGAATTAGCAGTGGATGCCATTGTGAAAGCTAAAAACATTCACTTTTTTGGTGTAGGAGCTTCTGGCATTCCCGCAATTGATGCGCAACAAAAGTTTCTACGCATTCACAAAGCATCTACTGCTAGCACCGATTTACATATGGGTGCGACGATTGTGGCTAACGCTAGCGAAGACGATGTTGTCTTTGGGATTTCTTTTTCAGGTGCTACGTTTGAGGTCGAAAAAATATTGCAACTGGCGAATGAAAAAGGGGCAACAACCATTAGTCTAACGAAGTTTGGTCAATCGCCTATTTCCCAAATTTCACAAATTCAGTTGTATACATCACCAACGCGTGAAGCCAATTTCCGGAGCGGTGCCACATCCTCGCGACTTGCTCAATTGCACGTAATGGATATTTTGTTCATGTCAGTCGCTTCTAAACAATTTGAAACAACGATTACCTACCTAGACGCTACACGAGAAGCTATTGAAGACATTCAAAATCAAACCTTTCGTAAGAAGAAAAAATGAAGTTTTAATTGAGGGTGTTTCGTAATGGCAAAAATACTCATAAAAAATATCCGAATTGGTATGCCAACTGGAGAATTGATGGATGGAGAAATGTTGATTCAAGATGGTAAAATCGAATGCATTTCCTCTGAATCAATCAGTGGATTCACAGGTGAAATACTGGATGGGCAAGGGAGAATTGGACTTCCTGGATTTATTGACCTTCATATTCACGGAGCTAATGGCGCTGACTTTATGGATGGTAACGAAGCTGACTTCGCGAAAATTGCAGGCTATTTACCACAAGAAGGCACGACATCTTTCTTAGCTACCACGCTAACCCAATCACAAGATCAAATTCAGCAAGCTATTGATAGTGGGACGCAGTTTATGAAAGATAGAGGGAAAACTCATGGAGCAGAAATGCTTGGCTTTCATTTGGAAGGCCCTTTCATTCATCCAAGTCAAGCGGGTGCACAACCGCTAGCCTATATTCAAGAACCCTCTTTTCCTTTAATTAAACAGTGGTTTGGAGAAGAACTTGAGCATTTAAGGATTGTTACGTTAGCTCCTGAAAGAGACCCGGGTTTTAAAGTTATTCAGGATTTGACTCGTAGTGGCATAGTCGTTTCAGCCGGTCATACCATAGCAAATTATAATGAAATTTCGGAAGCTGTTGAACATGGTTTAACCCATTTAACGCATTATGGAAATGCAATGAGAGGTCTTCACCACCGAGAGATTGGTGTGGTTGGTGCAGGTTTACTAAATGAACAACTCCTATGTGAAGTAATTGCAGACGGTATTCATTTATCAGAAGATATGTTGAATTTAATGGTTAAAGTGATTGGTTCAGATCGTTTAATTTTAATCACTGACTCTATGCGTGCCAAGGGATTACCTAATGGCACCTATACGTTAGCTGGACAACAGGTGGAAGTTGTGAAAAACAAAGCAACACTCTCGAATGGTACGTTAGCTGGTAGTGTTTTGAAAATGAATGATGGAATAAAAAAAATGAAAGCTATTACCAGTCTTTCGCTACTAGACATTATGAAAATGTCTTCAATCAATGCAGCCAAAAGACTCGGAGTTTACGACAGAAAAGGTAGTCTTGAGATAGGGAAAGATGCAGATATCGTTTTAGTTAACGACCATTTTGACGTCGATTTCACTTTTTGTATGGGGAGGTTAGTTTACACCCGTGATGACAACTAGACATTTTCAGTGGATTGAAGTAGACGACTATACAGAGATGAGTCAGCTTGCATCTGCCATTTTTGAACAACAGTTGATACAAAAGCCAACTAGTGTTTTAGGTTTTGCGACTGGTGGAAGCCCCGTTGGATTTTACAAAATGCTCGTAGAACGGTATCAACAAGGATTCTTTTCATTTGCAGATGCTCAAACATTTAATTTAGATGAATACGTCGGAATAGACCCGTTGCACCCAACGAGTTATCACAGTTATATGAATCAACACCTATTTAAACATATTGATTTGCCTGGTTCACAACGCCACCTGCCTAATGGTTTGACACAGAATATTCGAGCTGAATGTGAACGATATGAACAAGAGATTTTGAGAAGTGGCGGGATTGACTTGCAGCTACTCGGAATTGGGGTAAATGGACATATAGGATTTAATGAACCTGGTACGTCTTTTCATTCGAAAACTCATGTTGTTGAATTAGCTGATGCAACCCGTAAAGAAAATGCAAAGTATTTCCCTTCGAAAGTAGATGTACCAACAAAGGCTATTACAATGGGTATAGATACCATCATGAATGCAAAACGCATCGTCCTACTGGCATTTGGTGAACATAAAACAGAAGCAATTGAACGCTTAAAAAGAGAAGGGACTTCAGAAGAGTTTCCTGCTAGTCATTTAAAAGAGCATCCACATGTCACGGTTTTTTACGGTAAATAAAGAATTTTACAAATGTAGTTTGGGAGGAGATGTCGTATGGCTGAGTTAAAACTAGTTAACTTAACAAAGGAATATGATAAAGGTGTTATTGCTGTTAAAGATTTCAATTTACATATTAAAGATAAAGAATTCATTGTATTTGTAGGACCTTCTGGTTGTGGTAAATCAACGACATTACGAATGATTGCGGGTTTGGAAGATATTTCAGACGGTGATTTTGAAATTGACGGTAAACGTATGAACGATATAGCACCTAAAAACCGTGATATCGCGATGGTATTCCAAAACTATGCACTTTACCCGCATATGACGGTTTATGAAAACATGGCATATAGCTTAAAACTACGTAAATTTTCAAAACAAGATATTGAAAAACAGGTGCAACATGCAGCAACTATTTTGGGGCTAGAAGATTACTTGAAACGCAAACCAAAAGCACTGTCTGGTGGTCAACGTCAACGTGTTGCACTTGGACGTGCGATCGTACGGGATGCGAAAATTTTCTTAATGGATGAGCCATTATCGAATCTTGATGCAAAACTTCGTGTACAGATGCGAGCGGAAATACAAAAGCTGCATCGACGTCTTCAAACAACAACGATTTACGTTACACATGATCAAACAGAAGCAATGACAATGGCCACGCGTATTGTCGTAATGAAAGACGGGGAAATTCAACAAGTGGGGACACCTAAAGATGTATATGATTTACCAACAAATGTCTTTGTGGGTGGCTTCATTGGATCCCCTGCAATGAATTTTTTTAAAGGAACTCTGACGGCTGAAGACTTTATGATGGGTGATACAAAAGTAATCATTCCAGCAGACAAACGTGCCATGTTGCAGGAACAAGGATATTTAGGTCAAGAACTTATCCTAGGGGTAAGACCCGAAGATATTTACACAAATACATCCGACATCGAATCAAATGCCCATTCTACAATTGAAGCGACAATAGAAGTTGCTGAGCTCTTAGGTGCTGAAACTTACCTGTATTCGAACTTAAATGGATCAGATTTTATCGCTCGAATTGAATCAAATACTACCATCCAACCACTAGATACGATTCAACTAGCATTCGACATGGAAAAAGTTCATTTCTTTGATGCAACGACTGAGAATCGTATTTTCTAAAACACTCAACCTGGCACTAAAACGTGCCAGGTTTTTTGAATGAATTAACTAGATTAGACACACTCTGTCATTCATTGACATCGTAAAGATGTAACTGTTAATGAGAATACTTCGAACGGAGTGGCGTTATTGGCATAGCACTAACAGTATTTGCTACGAAGGCATTGAGGTAAGATTAGTTTTCCCGTTATGACAAGTACGGCTCGACGCTTTATGATTTCAAGGATTTAGTATGGCAAAAAAGATACCTCCAATCATTTTAGGTTGATTGGAGGTGTATTTCATTAAAAAGAGAAAGTTTATAAAGTTGGGATGCCATGAACGTCGTGTTCATGGCATTTTGTTTGTAATATTAGGTGAATCGCTGATAGCAATGTTTTAATCGCTGATAACGTAATACCAGTCGCTGATTGAACAGCTCACAAAGCTGAAAGACAGATCTCCTCCGAGAATTTTTTATTCCCGCTACTCACGCACGAACATTCTTCAAAACATTGATCGTAAATAGAATTACGCTAATTACTATAAGTGTTGCGCCGATCGAAATGAAAATTGCCGATTGCTCTGACTCAGTGAGCAGAAGATTAGTCAAGCCTCCCATCATGAGTGGCAGTCCGATATTACTGCCCCAGAAATGGACTTTCGCAAGAATGTGGTTGCCTGCTTTCGGAAATAAGTGATAGATAATACCTGCTAATGCAAATGAAGCCCAACCCAATAGATTGATATGCACATGTACGCCTGTTAAGGCATAGTCGTGTTCCATGGACATGTACATGCCTACAAGTACCCCAATCGCAAAATAGACGACCGAAACTTGGATAAACCGAATAGCCACTCTATTTCTCCTCTCCAATTTACGAACAAATTTGTCTAATTCATTTTATTTGTGGAGATGGGGGAGTATGCTTATTTACCTAATGTTAGTTATTTCATTTTAAATAATAGGTAGCCAATTGATTATCCATTCATTTGAGTGGACCGTTATAATAGAAGGAAGTTAATGTTTGGATAGGATGAGGTGCTTGTAATATGAAGGAGTTTCAAGATTTTGA
>Ga0209013_10003704_pt1 | contig 13503 bp, 13 predicted proteins | sample Cruoilmetagenom2_FD_187291 | JGI IMG/M metagenome (GOLD analysis project Ga0209013, IMG submission 187291) | Oil polluted marine microbial communities from Coal Oil Point, Santa Barbara, California, USA - Sample 2 (SPAdes) (version 2) | ecosystem: Environmental > Aquatic > Marine > Oil seeps ... | reverse complement strand
CTTCTAGAGCAAAGCTCCATAAGCTACGTTAACACTGGCTTCTCTTCAACAGAGGGTTCATGCGACTTGTCGCATTTGTGTTCTGCACTTTTGTATTTCAGGGCATTTGCCTTGGATACACTTATTTAAAATTTAAATTCCCACAAATTACATTGACAAAATTACACTTTTAGTGTATAACACCCAATAGAAGCATAGTACACAGAGAATTTACTATGATTTGGTTATAATAATTAATAATAGAGTACATTTTAGATAAATGTATCACAAGGAGATAAGTTGATTCCATTTACAGATGAAGAGTTACAGCCAGCAGTTGTTGGGGTGATAGAGAAAGTAAGACCGTCGATAAAGCTTGATGGCGGAGATATAACATTGATCAGCATAGAGAATGGTAAAGTGTATGTACAGCTGCAAGGTGCATGTGTTGGATGTGGTTCTTCAGGGACTACGATCAAATTTGGTGTAGAAAGACAGATGCAGACTCTCATACATCCTGAAATTACTGTGGTAAATGTACCACACGGTTTTGAAGATAAATTGGATCAATTGGCATAAAATGAATAAAATAAACCAAGAGCTATTACTACAAAGAGCAGAAGCAGAGTTTCTTAAGGGAGACTATGCCAATGCACTTAGAAGTTATGGCTTGATCCTGAAAGATTATCCTACTTTGGATGAAGCAAAGATCGGTGTTTATTTGAGTGACCTTGGTATAGAGAGTCAGGAAGAAGCACAGGCATTGTTTGATTATTATCAAGTGATAAAAAATGAACAGGATAATGCTGTAGATATTATAGATGGGATCATAGAGAATCTTGATACATCAAAAAAACAGATACAGGAACTTTTAGTCGATCCTATTGAAGAACAGGTAGAGTATGGTGATGGTATACGCTACAGTGACTTCTTACGACTGGTAAAGAGCAGAGGCTCTTTCAAAAAAACGTTTGAAGACATTATGTTTTCAACTAAAGTGGTTATCACCAATAAAGACGAATTTATCGATTTTGTAACACAACTCTCCCAGGAGGGCTTTGATGAAATGGCATTGGGGTATCTTGATGCTTCCAGTTCTCTCTTTGGTAATGACCAGGATATCTTGGCGCTGTACCATGTTGTACAAGGTGTCAAATAGTGAAATTCGACTTTCTCAAAGATGATTTTCGCTTTATCAGCGATGATACTTCAACCCTTGATGCCCAAACACTCTTTTTAAAAACAGCACAAAACAGCGTTTATTTTGAAAAAATGGAAGTAAAACCTGAATTTATGACAGTAGATGAACTCATAAGTTCATGGAAACTTGAAAAAATGAAGGTGGTAGGTGTTACCGGAACCAATGGTAAAACGACCGTAACGGCCGCTATTTACTCTTTTTTACTGGATCTTGATGAAAAGCCTGCACTTCAGGGTACAAGAGGGCTATTTGCTCAGGATCAACGTATAGAAGAAAAAAGCATGACGACCCCATCTATACTTGAAACACTACACAACATGAAGCAGACGATGGATCTGGGTTGTGCATACTTCATTATGGAAGTGAGTTCCCATGCTATAGACCAAAAACGTATAGAAGGTTTGAAGTTTGCCCTTAAGGTCCATACCAATGTCACGAGTGATCATTTGGACTATCATGGTACGGTAGAAGAGTATAGACGTGTAAAAAGTCTCTTTTTTGCAGATGAATCTCCAAAACTTTTAAACAAAGATGATATTAAGAACATCACCTACAATCCTATCGGTGCTCAGAGTTACGGGGTGGATGAACCTGCAACTTTTAAAGTACAGGCATTTTCTCTTTTGCATGGTATCACTGCAGGTATTAAGCACTTGAGGAGTGAAGCCACCTTCCATTCTCCTATGGTGGGATTGTTCAACCTTTTTAACCTTATGGCTGCAGTGGGTTCTGTACAGATGCTCACAGGCAGAAAAATAGAAGAGATCTGTGAAGTAGTGGAACACTTTGCAGGTGTTTCGGGGCGTATGGAGGTGGTAAGCCGTGATCCTCTGGTCATTGTAGATTTTGCACATACAGATGATGGCATGTTTCAGGTGCTTGAATCCATGAAAGACAGAGACATTACCGTGGTATTTGGCGCAGGTGGGAACAGAGATAAAGAAAAGCGTCCTCGTATGGGGGCTGTTGCTGGAAGATTTGCAAATAAGATCTATGTCACATCTGATAACCCACGTGATGAAGTCCCTGAGATGATCCTTGAGGATATCTTAGTTGGTTTATATGGCAAAGATCATGTCACAGCAACACCAGACAGACGTTTAGCTATAAAAATGGCCTTGGAGAGCCTGGAAAAGGATGAGGCATTACTCATTCTTGGAAAAGGTGATGAGGATTATCAGGAGATCAAAGGTGTGAAACATCCTTTTGATGACAGAGAAGTAGTGAGAGAGCTTCTAAACTCTTAAGAACTTCTCCTTATTTTCCGTGTCTTGCTGTTAGCTACCTATACAATATTTTTCTTTTCATACACATATGCATATCATAATATATAGCCTTCTCTTATAGAGAACTATTCGCTTCTATTTTATTTTAATAATAATTATCAGTTTAATAAAGTATTAAGAAAACTTTGGATAAATTACGATTTCGATAATAACTATCAAGTTTAATAGATGAAAAACAAGGAAATAATATGAAAAAAATAACAACAGTAATGAGCGTAGTAGCAGTTATGGCATTGGGCGCACAAGCAGCAACATTAGAAGAGAGAGTGCAAGCACTTGAAGAACAAAATTCAGTATTGACTGAAGAAGTACTTGCATCACAGTCAGGTGGATTTACTTTGGTTGACACAGAGAAAACATTTAGCGGTATGGGACCAGCAGCCTCAAAAGTTTACTTTTCGCAGAACCCACTTTCAATTGGTGGATATGGAGAAGCGTTTTATGCAAACCCAGACAATGGAGATGATTTTGCAGATATTTACAGATTTATTACTTATTTTGGGTATAAATTTAATGATTGGGTAATTTTGAATGCTGAAATTGAATTTGAACACGGTGCAAATTCGGATAAAGGTGGATCAGTTGTTGTTGAATTTTTATACCTAGACTTTTTACTTTCAGACGAGTTTAGCCTAAGAGTAGGACATGTACTTACGCCAATGGGACTTATTAACCTCAGACATGAACCCACATTGTTTAATACTGTACAAAGACCAGAGATTGAAAGACAACTTATCCCTTCAACATGGCATGAGAATGGTGTTCTTGCGTATGGTAGATTTGAAGACATTGGTATTGAATATACAGCAGGTATGATCAATGCATTAAATGTAAATAACTCTAAAACAACCACACCAACAAATGGTTGGATCAGATCTGGAAGAATCGGTTCATCAAAAAATGGATCATTTTCCCCCGCATTTGTTGGTCGTGTTGACTATACAGGTGTGAATGGCTTGGTAACAGGTATCTCTGCGTATTATGGTGATGGTTCAAACCTTAAGAACCCTGAACCAGGTGAAGATGTAAACGGTTTAACAACAACAATGTTTGACATCCATACAAGATATGAAAACGGACCTTTTCAGGCATATGGGCTCTATACGCAAACAAACCTTGATGGCGCAGAAAAATTAAGTCCAGTTGCGGTTGAAAAAGCAAGCGGTTATTATGTAAATGCTTCTTATGATCTTGGTAGCGTTGTAGGGATTGACTATAGAATGCCTGTGTTTGCACAGTATGAGAACTGGAATCCGGTAGAGAAGACAGTAGATGGTTTAAATGAGTCTGATTTTGAGACAGAAACTGTTACAATAGGTATGAACTTTTTCCCAGCAGAGCAAGTAGTATTAAAACTTGATTATGAAATGAATGAAGTAGGTAATGAAGAGACTAATACTGTTTCATTTGGACTTGGGTTTATATTTTAATATCGGATAATATTTTATGTACAAAATTTTTATATCTTTACTCTTTGGGATCTTCTTATCCCAAAGCAGTATGGCAAAATCATTCCCTAGCATCGAAGAAGTGATTCATGCTTCGTTCCCTAAAAGTACGAAGATGGAAAAACACAGTCTCATACTGACAAAAAAACAATTTTCCCAAATACAACAAAAAGCAAAAGCCAAAGTAGATACAAAGGTTTACCGTTACTACACTTTAGCCAATAACGGTAAAACCATCGGATATGCCGTGCTTGGATTTAGGAAAGTTCGGACTAAAAAAGCCACTGTTCTATATGGCTTTGACGTGAAAGGTACACTCAAGTTTACTGAAATTATGGCTTTTGGTGAACCGCCTGAATATATACCTTCTTCAATATGGATGAGTCAACTGCAAAAGAAAAGTGCTTCGGAGAAACTTACAGTAGGAAAAGACATTCCCACGATCAGTGGGGCAACACTCTCTGCAAGAACAGTTACCGATGGTGCAAGGATTGCCCGTGCCATTTATGAAATCGTTTTAAAGTAGTGTGAGATGAAATTTTTAGTTACTAAAGAACTGGAACAGAACCGCTTGTTAACGTTACAGATACTTTGGTTGACAGCTATTCTTACACTTTTTTTATTCTCAGATATTGTCTTGCATCATTATCAGGTAGGGCTTACTCCTACACAGGCATTAGAGTCTATATTGGGTAATGAAGAAGCATTTTTAGAACCTATGATCTTGTCGGCACTTTTAGAGCGTATACATATCGATATTTTTATCTCTATGATCACCTTAATGCTTTTAGTTGTTATCTATATCCGTGTAAGTAAAGATAGCAAAAACAAGATGATACACTTAGCTTTCCTCTCTGCGATACTTGCTCCTGTCAGTCTTCTTATTGGATATTTTTATGGAGAGATCTTTATCTTTTTGTGGTTAGGTCTCTTTGTTGTATGGCATCTTTGCGCATTGTACTTTTCGGTGAAAATTTTTAGAAAGCTTATATGATGCACTACGGTTTAGCACTTAAGTATTTTCTTGTCATGACACTGTTGTTATTGTTAACAGGGCTATGGATGTTTATACTGAATACTTCGTTAAGTATTGAAGGCACAAGTGCCTATTATGCACCAAAATCATTTCATGGCATGCTTGATACGGTTAGCCCGCATCTTTTTGGTATGGGGTTGATCATTTTTATATTGACACATTTTTTTGCGATACTGAAGGGGGTCAAGCAGGAAAACTTTAAAACTTTTTCTTTACTGTTTGTCCTTGTGATGCTGGTAGAGAATTTGAGCGGCTTTTTCGTTACAGCAGAGGGACTGATCCTTTCTGTGATGAAACTGTTGTCAACACTTTTATTTGTTGTTTACACTTGTGTGGCTATGTGGAGACTTTTGTTTTTAAAACTGTGAATGTGACACAAACTTTTCTAAATTCCCTTTGATCACTTCTCCTTGTGGGGTTATGAAGATATATCCAAAATCATTTTGAGATCTTGCAAACTTCAACGCAAGCGCTTTAGGCATCGTAGAAAGTGCTGTGGCCATGACATCACACAAGGTGTTGTCAGCCTGTGTGACAATGGTAACAGAGACAAACGCATGGCCTTGAGATTTACTTTTGGGGTTAATGAGGTGATGGTGTGTCTTTGACTCTATAAAGCGTCTGTATGTGCCTGAAGTAGAGATGGAGAGATCAGGTATCTTGGCATGTAAAGTAGTGAAAACTTTTTCTTCATGGTACGGATCTTGTATCCCTATACTGCATTGGTCTAAACACCGTATATCACCAGAAAGGGCTATTTTACCTTTCTCTATACCAAGGGTATGATAATACGTACTTAGAGAGTCCACAGCGTATCCTTTGCCTATACCACCAAGATCAAGCGTAATTGTTTTGTCAAGTGTGATGATCTCATTTTGGGTATGGATCTTATCTATGCCTAAGATGGCTTTGGCTCTCTCTTCTTTTGTGGGTATTTTTTCTGCTTCTCCAAAATGGTAGAGCGCTTTTGTGATGGAACCTATGGTGATATCAAAATATCCTTGGGTTTGTGTGTGGTACGCTTTACTTTTTTTCAAGATATCTTTGAGTGTAGGATTGGAGACGAGCTGTTTTTTCTGATTGAGCTGATAGACATCCGCATCTTTTTGGTAACTCGAAAGGATTGATTCCAAATCTTTAAGGTGTTGAAAACCTTTCTGTATATTTGCGGCATTTTTCTCTTCAAGAGTGATAGTAGCAAAGGTTCCCATAATCACCTGTGTGCGGGAGTTCAATGCCGTTTTTTTATCTTCACATCCTGTTAATAACAACAGAGAGGTAAAGAGGAGAAGAGAAATACTTTTTATCATTCTAAAACTTCTTTTTCACGCGTGTTTTCGGATTTTTTAGAAAACTTTAAATAAAGTATTGGAAGTATGATGAGTGTCAGCAAGGTCGAAGAGAGTAGACCATTGATCACAACAATTGCAAGCGGTCTTTGTATCTCAGAGCCTGGTCCTGTAGCAAAAAGTAGGGGGAGTAGACCAAAGGCAGCGATAGTGGCTGTCATTAGTACAGGTCTAAGTCTTTTTATGGAACCTTCTATTACCGCATCCCTGATTTCTGAACCACGGTCTATAAGGTAATTAAAATAGTTTACCATAACAACACCGTTAAGCACTGCTATACCAAGCAGTGCTATGAAGCCTACGGATGCAGGCACAGACATATACTCTCCACTTACATAGAGACCTATAAACCCACCGATCAATGCCAAAGGCACATTGATAAGTACAATGCTGGCCTGTGTCAATGAGCCAAAGGAAACAAAGAGAAGTATAAAAACTAAAAAGAGTGCCAATGGTACAATAATAGCAAGTTTAGAGGCAGCTCTTTGCTGATTCTCAAACTCTCCTCCATACGTAAGGTAATATCCCGCAGGGAGTTTTACTTCCTTCTCTATTTTCATTTTGGCTTCTTCTACAAAACTCACAAGGTCACGGCCTTCAACATTGGTTTGAACAATGGTTTTTCTGTATCCATGTTCGTGCTCTATCTGTACGGGTCCTGCATTTGAGATGAACTTAATGAAGTTACTAATAGGTACGGCATTGCCATTTTCTAAAGGATAGTAGAGCTTTTTGATCTTATCAAGAGAATTTTCGATCTTTTCATCTCCTTTTACCATAAGGTTAATACGGCGCATACCTTCTTGTATAATACCTACCTGTACACCAGTAACCATGACTTTTAGAAAGTCATTCAGTTCTTGCTGGCTGATGTTATAGTATGCCATGGCCTTTTTATCGAATTCAAGCTCAAAGTATTCAACTCCTTCATTGGCTTTTTTATAGACGTCACTGCTTCCAGTGATGGTTTCGAGTATGCTTTTGATCTGTACGGCTATCGTTTCAAGTTGGTCGTTATCAGAACCAAATACATCGATGGCAAGATCGCCTCTCACACCCGTAAGCATTTCCGAGACCCTCATCTCTATGGGTTGGGTAAATCCATACTCTATACCTACAAATTCATCAAGGACTTTTCTGATCTCATCTATGACAAATTCTTTAGAAGGTTCTCTCCATTCTTCTTTCTCTTTTAGTACAAGGAATGTATCGGTATCGTTAAGACTCATAGGGTCAAGCCCAAGTTCATCACTTCCTGTTCTAGCAATGATATCTTTGATCTCAGGTACGGATGCCAAAAGCTTCTTTTGTACTTTAATGTTAAGTGCCAGACTTTCTTCAAGTGAAATAGAAGGAAGCATCTCTACACCGATGATGATACTGCCTTCATCCATCGTAGGCATAAAAGATTTCCCTGTCTTATCTGCCAGATACAAAGAACCTGCAAATAGGGCAAATACAACCAATACTGTACTTTTAATATGGGTTAATGTAAAAATGAGAACAGGTCTGTAGGCTTTTGTCAGGACACGTATAAGCCATGCTTCTTTGTCGGGTCTTTTAGATAAGATGAATGAAGAGAGAACGGGTATAAGGGTCAAAGCTAAAACAAGTGAAGAGAAGAGGGCAAAGATAATACTGAGTGCTACCGGTCTAAAGAGTTTACCCTCAAGTCCTTCAAGCGTTAGCAATGGCATAAATACAATGATGATGATAAGTACACCCGTAATGATGGATGGTGCCATCTCTATGGTTGCAGTATAGATAATATGTAACTTACTGTGTCTCTGTTGTTTGGGATTACCTAGTTCTGCGGTGATATGTTCGACCACAACCACGGCTGAATCCACAAGTATCCCTATGGCTATAGCAAGTCCACCAAGACTCATAAGATTTGCAGTCAAACCAAAGTATTGCATGGCAATGAAACTCATAAGAAGTGCAAAAGGAAGAATAAGTGCAACACTCAGTGCAGATGCCAAGTTACCCAACATTATAAGTAAGATGACCATGATGAGCACTACGGCTTCATAAAGTGCATTTTTCACAGTATCAGTAGCAAGGTTCACAAGGTCTGAACGGTCATAAAATATCTCTATCTTTGTGTCACCAGGAAGCATTTTAGCAAGCTTGTTAAGTTCTTCTTTTACTTCATCAAGCACGATAGCGGTATTGGTACCTTTAAGCCCCAGTACCAAACCTTGCACGGCTTCACCCTCACCATTTTTGCTCACAAATCCTGCACGGGTAAGATATCCAAATTTTACCGTTGAGACTTCAGATAAAGTAATGACTTTGTCATCTCTTTTACCTATGGGTAATGTCTCAATATCCTGTAGATTTTTAAGCTGCCCTATACTACGAACCAAGATGCTTTCTACACCTTGAGAGACACGTCCTGCACCATCATTTTGATTGTTCTCTTCAAGTGCTTTAAATATCTGTTCAAGTGTCACACCCATGGTTCTCATTTTATTGAGATCTGGTATCACTTCATATGTTTTTACTTTTCCTCCAAGGGCATTGACCTCGGCTACGCCAGATACTGAACGTATTTTAGGTGAAATGATCCAATCTAAAAGGCTGCGTTTCTCTTCAAGTGTCAGGGTATCTGATTCAATCGTAAACATCAAGATATCACTTAGGGGCGTAGAGATGGGAGCCAGTCCACCCTCCATATTTGCAGGCAGTTCTTCTTTTATATCTGCTAATCTTTCACTTACTTGTTGCCTAGCCCAATAGATATCTGTACCGTCTTCAAAATCTATGGTAATGTCACACAGACCATATTTGGATATTGAACGCATCATCGTCTCATAGGGTATACCTACCATCTTCATCTCTATAGGTACAACGATTCGTGATTCCATCTCTGCAGGTGTCATACCGCTTGATTTGATGATGATCTTTACCTGTGTAGGAGAAATGTCAGGAAAGGCATCAACGGGTAGGTCATTATAGGCTTTGATACCAAAGCCAAGAATGACCAGTGCCAGTAAAGAGAAAAATAGTCTCTGAGCAAGTGCAAAACCTATGAGTTTATTCATCGTCTCCACCTAACATGTTTTTAAGCACAGCGAGTGAACTCACTGCTATTTTATTTTTAAGTGCTTTTGAGGGCTTAAGATAATAGTATCTGTCATCTTCAGTGAGTATAGTCACTGCTACAGAGCTATAACCATTTTTAGTTTTTACAAAGACTATTTGTTTGTCGCCATCTTTGATCACAGCATTTTTTTTGACCTTATAACTCTCTTGCGAAAGCGTGATCTTCGCAGTTGTACGAAGTCCTGCAAAGACATCTATATCTAAAGGTACAAGAAAACGTACTTGTCTAGTTTGATTTTGTGGATTGATAACTGGAGAGAGTTGCAGGATAGTGGTGTCAAAAGTATTGTTAGCCAAAGTAATTTGTACTTTTTGCCCTTCCTTAAGTCCAGCAGTTCTTGATACTTCAATATCACTTTCAAGCCATAGTGAACCTTTCTCCTGAATGATGAACAGTGCATCTTCTGAACTGGTACTTTTCCCTGGAGTCGCATGCAATTCTATTATACGCCCAGATACTATACTTGTTAACGGTATAGTCTGAGACAGCTTTAACTCTTTAAAGAGTGTAGTGATCATATCATCACTTGCACCATAACTTTCAAGCAGTGCTTTAGATGCTGAAACCTTTATTTTATATGCCTCAAGCTCTGCATTTGCTGCAGTACACTCTTTTTGAGGAATGATCTCTTCTTTACAAAGCATGTTTTTTCGTGCTACACGTTGCTCATGATAGTGTAATTCGATCGTGTCAGAAATTCCTTTTTGCTGCGTTGCGATCCATTCTGTACCTGTCACATTTGCTAAGACCTGTCCTTCTGTGACATATTGATAGTTAGCAACATTAAGCTTTTTTACATTTGCTTCAAAAGGGAGTGAAATAGTATGTAAAAGTGATGGAGGGGTTACTACTTCAGCGATGAACTCCCCTAAAGGTAATGTTTGTGAACTTTTAGGTGCTTGGACTTTTATCTGCCAATTCTCCTCCTGTTCTGCTGTCAATACAATATCTCCTGCATGGAGTGAAAATGTAAGTAGTGTTAGTAATAGTATGTTGATTTTCATTATTTGTCCTTCATTTCGCTAAGTGCATAAAGTTTAAAAAGTGTGTTGTAGTATGACTTTTTCGTAGCATAGATCTCTTGTCTTAATTGATATGATTTTTGTCTGTTGAGTAAATATTCTATCACTGAAGTCTCACCCAGGTCATAACTCTTTTTGATCAAAGGTAAAAGTTGTTTCTTATAATTTCTATGATTATTCTTCAGTGTTTTTAACATCCGTGCTTTACTGTTTAAATATGACTGAAATTCCAAGAGTCTGCTTCTTTTTTCAAGCATTGTTTGTTCATGTTGAAAACCAAGTGCCGAACTTGCATACATTGCTGCAGCACGTTCCTGTTCTGATCTATTAGATGTAAAATTTAAAGGTATAGATATACCTATACCAACTCTATCTATATCTATTTCTTTATCATATTGTGCAGAAAGACTGATGCTATCTAATGATCTTGAATGTCTTTCCAATGCAACTTGTGTACTTTTCAAACGTTTTGTATGTGCCTCTTGAGAAAGTTGGAATCTACCTCCGTCCAATTTAACATTTTCGCGAATGGGGTATATATCCCCACATGATAATGTTGTGGTGTTAGCATTGTTTATACGTCCCAAAACAAAAACTTTTTGTTTTGATATCACTTGATTCATCTCTATCTCTTGGAGTTGTGCATAGAGTCTGTTCTTTTCAATTTCAAGTTGCATGAGTTCAGCTTTTGAGATCTCCTGATACTTATATGCTTTTTGTTTCTTTTTATAAAGTTTTACAAACTGTTGATAGTTCTGTTTTGAGACTTTATAATACTTGTTATCCAAACAGTAATTATGATAAAGACGTTTTAGTCCATTTTCAAAGTTCAATATTTTTTTATCTTCTTCTAAAAAATAGGCTTCATTATTAAGGCGATTTATACTTTGTTCTTCTTCTTGGATATTCCCTAAGAAAAATTGTTTTGAAAGCCCAACAGAGTACTCAATCTCATCTTCCCCGACTAAAGGGTTTGCATTGGCAGCTGAGCCAAAAAGTTCCATAGGATCCGAAGATGTATCCGCCAAATTTCTTGACTCAAGTAAAAGACGTTCTTGCTCTAACGCCTGAGTGAGTGTACTATTGTTATTTGCTGAGTCCAACATCTGTTTTAATGTTAATGTCGATGATTGGGCTAGCTGTATTATTAATACAAATAAAATGATATGTTTCATAAAGTTTTTCTCTTTCAATTATATATGTTTATAGCGATGTAATGCTGTATATTTTTAAAAAATACAGAGCATTATTAAGGATGCTGTTTAGTGATATGGTAAGGTAGAAATTATGCTATTGGTGGTTTGTAGGAGGTTTTTTCAAGGGGAGGGGAATATTGCATACTTATATGGGGTATGGTCTCCCGTTTGGCAAATTCTATCTGTTCATGATTATTATCATCCATTATGGCCATAAAATGGAGCATATTATGTACTTCATTAAACTCAACACATTCTGAAGATGCCACATTATCATTGATATAGTGTGCGACATCTGTGTGTGTATTTTTATCTAAAATAGAGAAGAAAGAGTCATGAAAAGCACTAAAAGAGAGCATGAACAATACTAAAAAAATAACTTTTGATCGCATAGTATACTCCCTTTTAATTTCTATTGATAATACCATACCAGTATTAACTCAATATTAATCATGAAATCTTAAGTCTGATGCAATGCGTTTTTGTAATCAAGCCGTAACTATGATAAAGTAGAAATTATTCAATAAACTTAGCCTAAAAATTATAATTTGCAATGATTCTCAACTGAGAGTAGTCTTGAAAATGTGTAATCTTGTGTTCTACAGCAGTATATGCTGCAGTTGCTGAAATCTTTTCATCCCATTCGTATTCCAAAATAACATCCACTTCACTTGCATGATAGCGTGTTTCCTCATCTGCTTTAAAATCACCATAAGCTATACCAAATGCTAATCCATCAACACCCACTTTTTCAAAACTATATCCTGCACCAAGTACCCATGCCTTACCTGAAGTGCCAAGTGCATCAAGTGTTTGGTCTTCCATAGAAGTAAAGAATGCCCCACCACCAAGGCTTAATCCCATAGCACCAGTATCCCCATTATCTTGATTGTAAGCTGCTAAAATGCTTATACCGAGATCTTCAAATGTGGTTTCCATACTGATACCGTAAGTTTGCGCATCTTGGGCACCTAGAAGTGCCGCACCCGTTTCCTTACTGCCATCATACTGTAGTCCAAGTGTGAGTGTTGTGTCTTGAAACAATTTATGTTCGTATCCCAGTTCTGCATAGAGTACATTGGCAATGTCACTGTAGTGGTAGTACCATAGACTTAAAGAGAGGTCCCTAAAGCCTTCATAAGATACTGCAGTATAATAGACACCATCGATCTTTTGACCCGCCTCCAATGTTTCACCTGCATCAACAAATTCAGCACTGTTCACACCGTTTTCCCAGCCTGCCATTTTATCGATGAGCCCTGCAGTTAAAGCGAAATTATCAATGTCCGTATTTGTAACGGTATAGGCTTCAAAATAGTTTGGCATCATTCTGATATCATCACTGTCTGCATGAGGTGTATCCAGTGATTGTCTTCCCAGTTTTATTTCAGTGTTTCCCCATTTTCCATCTAAATAAGCTTGCGTGAGAAGTACAAAACTATTTTCTTCATCATTATAAAAATCACCATTTGTAGAGTGTGCATTATTTTCGATCCCAGTGTTTATTACTGCATAGGCTTCTGCCCCGACCATAAACCCATTCCATCTTTTACTGTAAAGGTGGAAGTGCCCTCCCAGTGCAAAAGCACTGCTATTTGGGCCACCATCTTCATCAAAATTAATAAATCCCGCCCTAAGTTGGCCTTTAGTATGTTCCACAGGGTCATAGGCACTTAAAGTGCTTCTGACACTTCGTATTTCTATAGGAGTATTGAGTTTTTCTAAAGATGTATTGGTGTCTTTAATTGTAATATTTTCAGCATAGATACTAATACTCAGTATCATTAGTATTGCTGTGTTCAACCCTATTTTATTCATTTTCTTTCTTTCATTATTATGAGGTATTGAAGGTCAAGTCATAGAGACTAAGACCATCA
>Ga0209013_10003703_pt1 | contig 13504 bp, 10 predicted proteins | sample Cruoilmetagenom2_FD_187291 | JGI IMG/M metagenome (GOLD analysis project Ga0209013, IMG submission 187291) | Oil polluted marine microbial communities from Coal Oil Point, Santa Barbara, California, USA - Sample 2 (SPAdes) (version 2) | ecosystem: Environmental > Aquatic > Marine > Oil seeps ... | reverse complement strand
ACAAAAAAACTCCTATCGTCACAAAAAAGGACGAAGGAGTTGTTCGCGGTACCACCTTTATTCGCAGATGACATAAACATCATCACGCGCTCAAGTTTATATAACGGCTTTTAACCGGTTTCGGCTACTACATTTTTCACGGAAACTGCTCCTGGGCGACATTCAAATGTGTGTTGACGGAAACTTTCACCAAGCGTTTCCTCTCTAATGAAAACAACAGCATTTTACTCTTCCCAATCGATGCATCACTATTTAGTTATTAAGGTTATGGTATTTCAAAGATGAGATTATTGTATAGGACTGTGTGTCTTGCCGTCAAGTTTTTTTGAAAGGAGGATCATAAGTGAGAAGAGGATATAACCCCTACCTGTTGCCCCCTTGGCTTCGGAAAACCCGCTTCTATTGTAAAACCTGCATTGTGCCGATTACCGTTTTCGAATTAATCCGTACCATTTTCATACCGACGACATTCGACATAATCCTATCATGCATTTTGATCGGTATTTTATTCTTGTTCCAAAAGGATATTATTTAATTTCATAGACGGAGTATGAATCTTTTAAGTCCCGCAGGAAAAACGGCAAAGAATCATCTTCCTTGACCACAGGTTCTTCCTGTTCTACTAGTGCTGTTTGTTCCACCTGTACTACCTGTTCTACTGGTTCTGCTTCCACCACTGCCACATCAACAACAGGTACTTCATCAGCATCAGGAAGAACAATTAAGTAGCTACTTTCTACTGATGAGGATTCCTGTGGTTGAGGTTGATATAAGCACGTAACATTCCAATCGACTTTCAACGTACGGTCTTCAGTGACATAGGCATTGACATCGGATAGATGTACTTCCGGTTGGACGTTTCCATGGACATATGTGGGAGGCAACTCCACGAATAATGGAACGGCGTATTCAAAATAACCGCTCTCCCCATTCAAGTCCAGGTCCTCAATCGAAATCCATTCAGACGTACCGTGATGTTCACATTCACCTGGTTGAAATTCAACATTCGCCGCTATATGATACACACCGTATAAACTGCAAACCCCGTTTGATTGTTGAAACTCGACTTGCGGTTTAACCTCCACGCGAGGTGTGCTACATGGTACACCAAAACTTTTAGGGAAATAAAATTCTTCTTGAAGACTCCAATTTACTTGATTCACTTCTTGTCCTCCTTCACAAAGCTATGTGAAAGATTTTATGCAACAAAACAAGCTTTTATGCTTTCAGCCATTTTTTCAAGGCGAAGGTCATTACCGGTCCAGCGATCAGCAGAATGAAAAAAATTCGGAACAAGTGAAAACTGGTGACCGTGGACAAGTCGCCACCCGTTGCCAGTGCCGTGATGGACATTTCGGCAATCCCACCTGGAGCTGCGCTAATGAAAAAATCCAGAAATGTGTTGCGCGGATGAACCATGGTCAGTACGTATGCGATGAATGCACAAAAGACAATGAGCACGATATTCGTCAAAATGATGGCACTGAACATGCGAAAAGATAATTGCTCGCGGACTCTTTCAAGTTGAAGTCCTAGATGGGCACCGACAAAGATTTGAGAAAGAATCAATATGATAGAAGGAACCTCCACAACTGGATGATTTGTCACAAATTGCACGATCGCCATGGATAGGATGGGCACCATGAGTTCGGGCAACGGAAAATGGATTTTCTTCATCCCGATGTACAAAAACGTTCCGAGTAATACAAAAACCAGAAAATGGGTCATATTAAACATCGACATTTCGTCTAGTGACTTATCACTTGAATGGGTGCCTGGTGGAAGGAATGCTGTTAAAAATGGGACAACCGTAACTACCACAAAGATGCGGAATGTTTGCATCAAGGTCACGATGGTCGAATTAGCTGATTTGACTTCCTCACTGAGAAGTACCATTTGGGAGAGTCCACCCGGTAGAGAACCAAGTACACTTGTCGCAATGGATTCCCCAGACATCTTCATGAATAACATACTGAGTAAAAGTGCAAAAACAACGATTGAAAATGTCATCAGTATCATAATAGGAAAATCAAACCACATGAGTTCCACCGCATTTTTCGTGAATGATGACCCGATCTGGATGCCAAGAAATATCAATCCGATATTTCGAATTACTTTCGGCCATTCAAATTCCAGTTTTGTATATTGTCTCAGAAGTAAAAGGGAGGCCATCGGTCCAAGTAACCATGGCAAGAAAATACCTATCCACTCAAATAGCACCCCTGTTCCCGCGGCAATCATAAAAGTTCGTAAAATAATTAGGGACTTTCTCAGGAAGTCTCACCTCTTTTCATCTTCCTCTGTTATATGTAGTATGCCGCTGGTTAGGTGGCACGTTGACGTCATTCTCCACTCTCACAAAAAGCCCTGATACTCGGACCGAGTACCAGGACATATGATTTAAGCTAATTGAGCAAATACTTTGTGGAAAGCCGCAACAGTTTTCGAAATGTCTTCAGTTGTATGGGCAGCAGATAAGAACATACCCTCAAATTGTGATGGTGGCAAGAAAATGCCTTCCTCAGCCATCAAACGGTAATACTTCGCGAACAATTGAAGATCGGATGTTTTGGCTACGTCATAATTAATGACATGTTCATTTGTAAAGAAGAAACCAATCATTGATCCCGCACGATTCACTGTATGTGGAATGTGGTATTTAGATGCCGCTTCACGGAAGCCGGCTTCCAATTGGTCTGCTAAACGATTGAAGTGTCCGTAAGTTTCCGGTGTCAATCTAGACAATGTCTCAAGCCCTGCTGTCATCGCAAGTGGGTTACCTGATAATGTACCCGCTTGATAAATCGGCCCGCTTGGCGCGATTTGTGACATAATTTCCAGTTTCCCACCATAAGCACCGACAGGAAGTCCCCCGCCAATTACTTTTCCAAGACAAGTTAAATCCGGTGTTACATCAAAATGGCCTTGTGCACAATTGTAACCCACACGGAAACCAGTCATTACTTCATCAAAAATAAGGACGGTACCGTTTTGTGTACACAAGTCACGCAGGCCTTGCAGGAAGCCCGGTTCAGGAGGGACAACGCCCATATTCCCGGCAACTGGCTCAACAATGATGGCAGCTAAATCGGCACCATATTGTTCAAATGCCGTACGCACACTTTCTAAGTCGTTATAGGCAACCGTGATTGTATTTTTCGCCACTGATTCAGGAACACCTGGGCTATCCGGTAATCCCAATGTTGCAACACCAGATCCCGCTTTAATCAACAGACTGTCCCCATGTCCATGGTAACACCCTTCGAATTTCAGAATTTTGTCACGACCGGTATAACCACGTGCCAAACGAAGTGCACTCATCGTAGCTTCTGTACCAGAGGAAACCATACGGACCATTTCGATTGAGGGTACACGTTCCATCACAAGTTTTGCCAAATCATTTTCAATAAGAGTCGGTGCGCCAAAGCTTGTACCTGACGTTGCGACATTTTGAATCGCTGAAACAACATCTGGATGAGAATGACCTAAAATAAGCGGACCCCAAGATAATACGTAATCGATGTATTCATTGCCATCGATATCCGTAATGGTCGCACCTTTTCCACTCGCCATGAAAATCGGGTCCATGTCGACGGATTTAAATGCTCGAACCGGGCTATTGACTCCACCCGGCATGAGCTTTACTGCTTCGCTGAATGCCTGTTTTGATTTTTCGTAAGAACGTGCCATTATTTACCCTCCAACCAACGTGCCACATCTTTCGCGTGGTACGTCATGATTAAATCTGCACCCGCACGTTTCATGCTCGTTAACGTCTCGAGTACAATTTTTTGTTCATCGATCCAGCCATTTTGAGCGGCCGCTTTCACCATTGCATATTCACCACTGACATTATAAGCAACAATCGGTAAATCAAAGTTGTTTTTAACATCACGCACGATATCCAAATAAGATAGTGCTGGTTTGACAATAAGGAAGTCCGCGCCTTCCTCTACGTCAGATGTTGCTTCTCGCATCGCTTCATTGCGGTTAGCATAATCCATTTGGTACGTTTTGCGGTCACCGAATTGTGGCGTACTGTTTGCAGCATCACGGAATGGACCGTAGTAAGCAGAAGCGTATTTCACTGCATAGGACATAATCGGGATATGTGCAAATCCTGCTTGGTCCAAGCCGTAGCGAATCGCTGCCACAAAGCCATCCATCATGTTGGATGGTGCAATAATATCTGCACCTGCTTTTGCTTGAGCAATCGCTGTACGAGACAATAGATCAAGAGTTGGATCGTTGAGCACTTGTCCATTTTCAATAACGCCGCAGTGACCATGGTCCGTGTATTCACATAAGCAAGTATCCGCAATGACCATCAATTCAGGATGGCGGTTTTTCACAAAGCGGATGGCTTCTTGAACGATTCCATGATCGTGGAAAGCTTGCGTCCCTTCTGCATCTTTTTCAAGTGGAATTCCGAATAAAATGATGGATGGAATCCCAAGTGACACCACTTCGTCCACTTCCGCTCCCAAGTGATCAAGAGAAAATTGATAAACACCAGGCATTGAAGCAATCGGGTTCTTGATGTTTTCGCCTTCAGCAACGAAAATTGGATAAATTAAATCATTTGTATGTAAATAAGTTTCACGTACCATCGCACGTAATGTATCGCTGTGTCGTAAACGTCTATGTCTGTTAAATTGTAGTTCTTTCATAATTGTAAGTCATCCTTCCTAAGAGCAATTTGTTGTACCAGTGCTAGCCATGTGTACGTTTCCGGTTGAACATGCACAAGCGCTTCGTGTGTTTTCAATGCATCAGCTGTCACATGACCAATTGCTGCTGTTCTATATCGATCCCAGCCAGTTACCGAAGCAATCTCCCGAGCAAATACTTCCACTGCAGATGGGCTAGCAAAGGCAATGACAAGTTTATGATGTTGTTTTACGTAAGTTAATAATTCTTGTGCAGTGTTCGCATCCGGAAGTGTTTCATAGACCGTCCACTCATCAACTTGTTGGGGCAATCCTATCGTAATCGTCGCTTTCGCAAGTGAACCTTTGACAAACAAACACGTTTCCAAATGGTTCGTAACTTTTGGAAACTGCTGGACGAATACATCGGCACTAAAGATTGTAGGAGTAAACAACACCTGAAATCCTGACTTTTGAAGTGCTTCTGCTGTTTTACTGCCAACTGCCGCAATCTTAGATTTCAGGCTATCCCGATTAACTTTGTGCCTTTTTAATTTTTGTTCAAACGCCATTACAGCATTTTGACTAGTGAAGATCAGCCAATCATATGTGTTTAGTTTTGCAAGAACTATTTCGTCTTGTGATGTAATTTCCTGAGTTTGAATAAGTGGGAAAACTTTCACTTTCCCACCCAATCGTTCCACTTCGAGCAATGCTTCATTTGATTTTGGATGACCTGTAAAGACAATCGTTTGTCCTCGCAAATCATCCTTTTCAGACATTTAGATCAGCTCTGACTTGCTGGATTAAATCGTAAGCTCCCTGCTCACTCAAAGTCTTCGCCACTTCTTTACCGACTGTTTCAGGATCTGTATTGGTTGAAGAATCCTTGAACACTTGAGTGGCATCTGGAGATGTCACAAGACCAGTAAACTCAACTTGGCCATTTTCAATTGTGGCAAAACCAGCGATTGGAACTTGGCAACCGCCGTCCATCGCGTGTAAAAATGCACGTTCTGCATGAACGGCTTTCCATGTATCTTCGTGTGTCAATTTAGCAAATTCAGCTAATAACTCCTCATCGTCACCGCGACATTCAATTGATAAGGCACCTTGCCCCACAGCAGGCAGACATGTATCTGTTGATAAATACTCCGTTACCACATCATTGCTCCAACCTAGACGTTTTAAGCCTGCTGCCGCTAAAATGATGGCATCGAACTCATCTGTTTCGAGTTTCGCCAAACGTGTGTCCACATTCCCACGAATCCATTTAATTTCAAGGTCGGGACGCACCAATAGTAACTGAGAGCCACGGCGCAAACTGCTTGTTCCAACAACCGCACCTGCTGGTAAGTCCATAAATTTCACGTGATTCGTCGAAATGAAAGCATCGCGAGCATCTTCACGTGGAGGAATACAACCAATGACTAATCCTTCAGGTAATACAGCAGGCATATCTTTCATGCTATGAACAGCAAAGTCGATTTCTTTGTCATATAGCGCTTGTTCGATTTCCTTAACAAACAAACCTTTACCGCCAACTTTAGAAAGTTGAACGTCAACGATTTGATCCCCTTTTGTAACGATTTCCTTTACTTCAAATTCAAATGGTGCCCCCGCTTGTTTCATTTGTTCAATAAACCAATTGGTTTGTGTTATTGCCAATTTACTTCTTCTTGAACCTACAATGATTTTTCTCATACTAAACAACCTTTCTTAGATGGAGTTCAAAAAGCTCGTTCCTTTTGAACAAATTTCAATACCAAAAATGAAATTCAGATAATCGACTGCCTAAAAAGAAGTTCACTAATACTAGCAAGAATGCGTATACATGACCCCAAGCATAGCTTGTCCCATGTAACACTCCTTTTTGGCGCCGATACAATAAAAACCCATAAACGAATAATAATATAAACGACCCTATTATTTTCATGTCAATAAGTGAGAACTCTTTGAGCGTTACATATCCCCACTGAAGTCCAAGAATCAGACTCACCAGTAAAAATGGAATGCCTACCAAGATGGATACCGTCATGCCTTTTTCTGTTTGATCAAGAGACGGTAATTTATGAAATTGTTTCGTCCATTTTTTCTTTTTCAACAACCGGTACAAAATATGATACAGGGTCGAGAAAACGAAAGATAAAGAGAAGGCAACATACGATAGAATAGCAAATGTCACATGAATAAATAATAACTCAGAAATCAATGCTTCACCAATCGGTGATCTTTCTATTTGAACTGGTGCAAATGTATGTATGGTCATGAAGATAAACCCAATGAGATTCAAAAAAAACACAGGTACCATCACACGATAAGTGAGATGGAGGACAATGGACAATGTTATCAATAACCACGCATAAAAATAGATTCCCTCAAACAGCGTCAATATCGGGAATCGTTTTGTCTCGATAATATATAACACTAAAAATACTGTTTGCAACGACCATACGGTGCCTAATAACCAAAACGCAATTCGAAGCGCCTTTGAACTTTTAACTAAATAATCGATGAAGTAAAATACAAGACTGATGGCGTAGAGGATAACCATACCTTCATGCAGCCTTGTCATGGTTAAATCCGCCACTACCTTACCCCTTTAGCTTACGACATTAAGTTGCCCTTTTTAGGGAGGACTTAACCCCTTAATTGACTCTGTCTCTTTATTTTACCAATTAAATATGGACATCCATATCCATATAGTGTCCCGAACCGACGTTTCATTCAGAAATAAAAAGGCGTTTTCGCATGTATAGTTTACCATACAGATACGAAAACGCCTCCTAACTTGAATTAATTCGAATAACCCGGAATCATGGCTTTTATTGTTTCTTCACTCTTCGTTATACGTTGTTTTAAGGCGTCTAACTGACGTGCTTTCTCTTCTTCCACTTCTTCTTCAATCCCGAATATTTGCTGGAATAATTGAAGCTGTGCCTTTGAATTAGGTGAAGCTGCAAGTTCTTTTGCTTGAAGGATCGGGTCTTTCAATAATTGATTGATAATTGATTTTGTATGTTTACTCAAAACTTTACGTTCTCTGTCCGTTAGTTCAGGCATTTTGTTTTCAATGCTGAGCATAGTCTCTGATTGAATCTTAGATGCTTTTTGTCGCAATGCAGAAATAACAGGAACAACACCCAGTGTACCAAGCCATTCCTTGAACTGTACCAGTTCATGCTCGATCATCAACATGATATCATCTGCCGCTCGCTGACGTTCCGCTAGATTAGCTTCAACGATTCCTTGTAGATCATCAATATCGTACAGGAATACATTAGCAAGTTCCCCTATACGCGGGTCTAAATCGCGTGGAACCGCGATATCAACCATGAACAAAGGTTTTCCTTTACGGATACGTTCCACGTATTGCATGAGCTCCAAATCAATGACGAATTCAGTCGATCCCGTTGAACTAATCAAAATATCAGCTTCAAGAAGTGCACATTGAAGTTCTTGCAATGTTTTAGCCTGTCCATCGAATTTCCCGGCAAGTAATTGGGCTTTCTCAAACGTACGGTTGATGACAGTGATTTTACCTGCTCCACTCCCATGAAGGTTCTTGGCCGCAAGTTCACCCATCTTACCAGCACCTAAAATAACGACATGCTTATTTTGAAGAGAACCGAAAATTTTCTTCCCTAGTTCAACCGCTGCATACGAAACCGACACAGCATTTTCACCAATCGCGGTTTCAGCGTGTGCACGTTTTGCCAACGTAATCGATTGTTTAAACAATTGATTGAACACGGTTCCTGTCGTTTTATGGTCTTGAGCTTCCAGGAAACTCGAGCGAACTTGTCCAAGAATCTGGGTTTCACCAAGCACCATTGAATCGATGCCGGCAGTAACACGGAATAAATGTTCCATAGCCCCATCACTTTCATAAATGAAGAGGTAAGATGAGAATGATTCCATAGGAATGTCAAACCAGTTGGCAAGGAATTGTTTAATATAAAATCGTCCGGTGTGCAATTGATCAACGACCGCATATATCTCGGTACGATTGCATGTCGAAACGATAACGTTTTCTAATATGCTTTTCTGCTCTTGCAGTGCTTGCATCGCTTTCGGTAATTCGGATTCAATAAAGGATAATCGTTCACGAATCTCTACCGGCGCTGTGCGATAATTTACACCCACTACGATGGTATGCATGGCTCCATGACACCTCTCACGTTCTATTTCATGCTTATAATTATAGCATATCCGTTCAGTAAACAAGGTTTCAATTGTGAACAAGCTATGAAATCAAAGCTGATGTTTTATTTACATTATAATAATTACAATGTAAGTGTATCAAAACGATGAGATGCGTACAATCGTTTTGCTCTTATGCGGAATTGTCTGTATATTGGGTGATGTAAATGATAGTAGACGCCTTTTGATCCCATTCATTAATAGTTATTCCCGTTCGAGTCAGATTTAATCCCGTTCATGTCGGGTTTTTAATCTACACCTATGTTCCCTGTAAAAAAACCTTGTCAAAAACTACAAAAATTCAAACAAAAACTCTCTTGAAAGATTCATGCTTTCAAAAGAGTTTAACTGTTCTATTCAAGTGTCATACGACGCTCGATTTCTGCCCATGCAGCGTCAAAGCCCATCCCTGTTTCAGAGGAAAATAAAATCAATGTATCATGTGCTTCCATATCAAGCTCTTCACGCACCATCTTCTTGTGTTTTTCCCATTTACCTTTCGGAATTTTATCCGCTTTTGTTGCGATTACGATACATGGGATATGATGGTACTTCAAGAAGTCGTACATCATGCAATCATCATCACTTGGTGGATGACGTAAATCCACAATTTGAATGACGGCTTTAAGTAAGTCGCGATTCATGATGTATTCCTCGATCATTTTACTCCACGCTTCACGTGATGTTTTAGATACTTTTGCATAACCGTATCCAGGAACATCAACGAAAAACAGTTTTTCTTCAATCTTATAGAAGTTCAAGGTTTGAGTTTTGCCTGGCTTTGAAGAAATACGGGCCATACTCTTTCGACCTATCATTTTATTAATAAATGATGATTTTCCCACATTTGAACGACCAGCTAACGCAAACTCCGGAAAACCATCTTCCGGATATTGCGCCTGGCGTACTGCACTTATTACTAATTCCACGTTATGCACTTTCATTGCATGCCGCCTCCCTCTAGTGCTATTTCGAGCACCTCATCCGCATGCGATACAAGCTTAAACGTTAAATCTTCGCGCACACTTTCTGGTATATCTTCAATATCGCGTTCATTGTCTTTCGGTAAAATGATCGTTGTCAAACCTGCACGATGTGCGCTTAATGTTTTTTCTTTAAGTCCACCAATTGGCAAGACGCGACCACGTAATGTAACTTCACCAGTCATACCGACTTCTCTACGAATTGGTCGTTTCAATAAAGCTGACACAAGCGCTGTTACAATTGTGACCCCTGCGGAAGGCCCATCTTTTGGGACAGCCCCTTCAGGAACGTGAATATGAATGTCATTCGTTTCATGGAAATCAATATCCAATCCAAGTTCATCAGCTTTTGAGCGAACAAATGATAGAGCCGTTTGAGCCGATTCTTTCATGACATCGCCCAGTTTACCCGTCAACATTAGTTTGCCTTTACCTGGTGATAATGACACTTCGATTTGAAGTGTATCTCCACCCACCGAGGTATATGCTAATCCAGTCGCAACACCAATTTGATTTACCGTCTCTGCTTGTCCATAGCGGAATTTATGTTTCCCGATAAGTTCTTCGAGCGTTGAAGGCGTAACCACGATACGTTTTTTGTCGCTTGAAACAACCTGTTTCGCCGCTTTACGGCAAATCGTTGCAATTTGACGTTCCAAACTACGCACGCCCGCTTCACGCGTGTAATATCGAATTAAATCTAATATCGCTTCATCACGAAGTTGTAAAGTATTTTTAGTTAAGCCATGTTCCTCTAATTGTTTAGGTAGCAAATGATTTTTTGCAATCAATTGCTTCTCCAATTCCGTGTAGCCGGCAATAGAAATGATTTCCATTCGGTCACGAAGAGGTCCTGGGATGGTGCTTAGATCGTTGGCTGTTGCAATGAACAATACGTTTGACAAGTTGTACGTTTCCTCAATGTAATGATCACTGAAATTATGGTTTTGTTCAGGATCCAACACTTCCAACATCGCGGAAGAAGGATCTCCACGGAAGTCATTCGACATTTTATCGATTTCATCCAGCAAAAATACTGGATTGATTTTCCCAGCTTTTTTCATCCCTTGAATGATACGACCAGGCATTGCGCCAACATACGTACGACGGTGCCCACGAATTTCCGACTCATCACGCACTCCACCTAATGAAATACGCACGAACTGACGCCCCAGTGATTCGGCGATTGACCGGGCAAGCGATGTTTTACCGACGCCTGGAGGTCCAGCTAAACATAATATCGGTCCGCGTAGTGAATTGGTCAATTGACGGACAGCTAAGTATTCAAGCACACGCTCTTTCACTGTTTCAAGTCCATCATGGTCACGGTTCAAGATTTTTTCAGCATGATTAATATCCAAGCGATCAGCCGTCGCCTCTGTCCATGGCAATGCCACTAACCAATCCAAATAGTTACGGATGACGCCACTTTCAGCAGCTGCTGCAGGCAATTTTTCATAGCGGTCCAGCTCTTTTAATGCTACTTTCAACGTGGATTCAGGTAGCCCCGCGGCATCGATTTTCTTGCGAAGATCGGCAATTTCTCCCGTCTTCCCTTCTTTATCACCAAGTTCAGTTTGGATCGCTTTCATTTGTTCACGCAAATAAAATTCTTTTTGTGTACGTTCCATTGCTTGTTTAACACGTGCAGAAATTTTCTTCTCCATATCAATTACTTCTTGCTCATTATGCAAGCGATTGACTAACCATTCCAGACGCTCAATTACATCAAACGTTTCAAGCACATCTTGTTTGGCACTCATTTTAAGTGGCAAATAGGAAGCAACCATGTCCGCCAAGCGACCCGGTTCTTCGATATCGGATACCGTGTCATACGTTTCGGTTGTTATTTTTTTCGAAATTTTCGTGTAACTCTCAAAATACTGGAGTAACATTCGCATGAGCGCTTCATGTTCTGGCGTTTTCTCCGTTCCATCTGGTGATGGCGTAGCAGATACAGTCGTGAATTTTTCACTTTCCGTATAATCTGCCCAAGTTGCGCGTTCAACACCTTCAACTAACACACGAATCGTTCCATTCGGCAATTTCACCATTTGATTTACACGCGCCAATGTACCGACTTGATAAAGATCGTCCGCCTCTGGTTGTTCTACACTCATTTCTTTTTGCGTTGCTAAAAAGACGATGCTATCCGTCAATAACGCTTGCTCCAATGCGGCTACAGAGCGTTCACGGCCTACATCAATATGTAATACCATCGTCGGGAAAACTAATAAACCTCTTAAAGGTAATAATGGAACTACTTTTTCGTCATTTTTCTTTGTCATGTGGAAAGTCACCTCCGTCCAATTTTGTCCGATTAATCCATAAATCAAACATATGGAAGAAAAAGCTGACATCCGATTTATGCGTATGCATACGCACGTTCGAAGTCAGCTTTTCTTACTCAGCTCAACTTACGCTGAAGTTTTTTCATCTTTTTGATCCAAAATCGTGCCGTCTTCCAAAACCAATCTCGGACGTGAAGATTCATCCACTACAGATTCTTTTGTAATCACACACTCTTTAATATCTTCACGTGACGGCAATTCATACATGATATCCAACATTAAAGATTCAATAATTGAACGAAGCCCACGAGCTCCGGTTTTGCGTTCAATGGCAAGTTTTGCAATTTCAACTAATGCGTCATCTTCAAATGTCAATTTCACATCATCCAACTCAATCATTTTTTGGTATTGCTTCACTAGTGCATTTTTGGGTTGCGTCAGGATCTGAACAAGTGCATTCTCATCCAACTGTTCCAAGCTTGCCAACACTGGCAAACGGCCGATAAACTCCGGAATCAAACCGAATTTAAGTAAATCTTCCGGAATTAATTGTGATAATAGTGAAGCCTCATCTGGATCTTTTTTATTTGGATCCGAACCAAAACCAATTACTTTTTGTCCTAAACGACGTTTAATGATCTGGTCGATTCCATCAAAAGCACCACCGACAATGAACAGGATGTTCGTAGTGTCGATTTGAATGAATTCTTGATGAGGATGTTTACGTCCACCTTGAGGAGGAACACTAGCCACAGTACCTTCCAAGATTTTCAGAAGGGCTTGTTGCACCCCTTCGCCAGAAACGTCGCGTGTAATTGATGGATTCTCGGATTTACGCGCAACTTTATCGATTTCATCGATATAAATAATGCCTTTTTCTGCTTTTTCCACATCATAATCAGCAGATTGAATCAATTTAAGGAGAATGTTTTCTACATCTTCCCCAACGTATCCAGCTTCTGTTAGTGATGTTGCATCCGCAATTGCAAACGGTACATTCAAAATGCGCGCAAGTGTTTGAGCAAGCAACGTTTTACCGCTTCCTGTTGGTCCCAAAATCACGATGTTGGATTTTGACAATTCAACGTCATCAATTTTACTGTTTGAATTAATGCGTTTGTAGTGGTTATAAACAGCAACTGCAAGGGATTTTTTGGCACGATCTTGTCCAATAACGTAATCACCTAAGATTGAAAGAATTTCCTTTGGTTTTGGTACTTCTTTAAACTCAGTTTCTTCTTCTGTACCGAGTTCTTCCTCTACGATTTCTGTACATAGTTCAATACATTCGTCGCAAATATATACACCAGGTCCTGCGACCAGTTTACGAACTTGTTCTTGGGATTTTCCACAGAAGGAACACTTTAAATTCCCTTTT
>Ga0209013_10003701_pt1 | contig 13507 bp, 13 predicted proteins | sample Cruoilmetagenom2_FD_187291 | JGI IMG/M metagenome (GOLD analysis project Ga0209013, IMG submission 187291) | Oil polluted marine microbial communities from Coal Oil Point, Santa Barbara, California, USA - Sample 2 (SPAdes) (version 2) | ecosystem: Environmental > Aquatic > Marine > Oil seeps ... | reverse complement strand
ATTTTTTCTATACCTTTTTCTGCCGCTCACGCTGCTGCTGTATTTTGTTGTGGGGCCACGGTTCAGGAATTTCCTGCTGTTAACAGCCAGCCTGATCTTCTATGCCTGGGGAGAAATGGGCTATGTCCTCCTTATGCTGTTTTCCATTGCTGCAAACTGGCTTGTAGGTTTATCAATAGACAAGGCAAAAAAGCGCGGAGAATCCGGAAGGAAAGCGCTGATTCTGGGAATTACCATAAATTTACTGCCTTTGGCATTTTTTAAATACGGAAATTTCCTCACTGATAATATCAATTCTATCCTTTCAGCTCTTGACTTTGGAAGTGTCGCTCTTGATGATGTGCACTTGCCGATAGGCATCTCTTTTTTTACATTCCAGGCCATTTCATACATTGTCGATATATACAGGCATGAAGCCGAAGTACAGAAAAACCCGGTTAATCTGGCCCTCTACATATCATTGTTTCCACAACTTATCGCTGGACCTATCGTTCGATACCATGATGTTGCTAAAGAAATTATAGAGCGACGGACTACGGCAGCAGATTTCAGATATGGTGTATTGCGATTCGTTGCCGGTCTTGCGAAAAAAGTACTCATTGCCAATAATCTTGGCGCTCTTGCCGATCATATATTTTCATTACCACCCGGCGAGCTATCCGCAGGACTGGCATGGCTAGGCCTGATCGCCTATACACTACAGATTTACTATGATTTTTCAGGCTACTCCGATATGGCTATTGGCCTGGGCCGGATGTTTGGCTTTCATTTCCTGGAGAACTTCAACTACCCCTATATCAGCCGCTCAATAAGTGAATTCTGGCGTCGCTGGCATATATCCCTGTCTTCGTGGTTCAGAGATTATCTCTATATTCCGCTTGGCGGAAATCGTGTCGGTCTTGCGCGTAACTACTTTAATCTAGTGATGGTGTTTTTCCTGTGTGGCTTATGGCATGGAGCAAGCTGGACCTTTGTAATCTGGGGTCTTTATCATGGCTCATTTCTCGTATTGGAACGCAGTCCGGTGGGCAGACTTCTTGAGAAATTACCCTCGCCAATTCAACACGTATACACCCTGCTAGTGGTCATGATCGGCTGGGTATTTTTCCGATCCGAATCTATTGATCAAGCAACAGAATACTTGTCAGCCCTGGTTAATTTTTCAGGCTTACCCTACCTCGATGCCAGACTTTTTGCCGCCATGAACACTGAATTCTATCTAGCACTTGCTGTGGGTGTACTGTTCGCCACTCCATTACTGCCTGCTGTGAAGAACTGGCTCAATAATAAGCTCGACTGCATATCAAGCTTTGGAGTCATTGTGCTAAAAGGAAGCACCACTGCTGCTTTAATGGCATGGATAGTAGCGATGATGGTCTACAGCTCCGCCGAGCTCATGAGCGGAACGCATAATCCATTTTTGTACTTCAGGTTCTAAGGCAGTGAAACACAGAAACTTTTCAATGCCTTCTAACCGGAGACTGGCTCTACCTAATATACTTACGTCATTATTCCTGGCACTGTGTTTCTTTTTCTTCCTTTCCAGCCACCTGAACCTGATAACTATAGAAATTCAACTCGATGCGGCAAAACCTGGATTAATGCAGGTCTTCTGGCCAACCCCGGAGAACAATTATTCCTCAACCCAGTTTAAAAACATACGCTTCCCTGCTGGTGTAAGCAGCCAGAAGATCAAAACCCCGTCGTTCAATAACAAACTGAATCTTCGTATAGACCCTGATAACAAGAATAATAGAATTAAAATAAAGCATATCTCCTTTTCAATGGCTGACAGCAAGACCACGATCAGTCGAGGACAGCTTGGGGACTATATCGTTGATGCGATAGAGTTGAAGTGGCACTCCGTACCAGACAGCCTGATTCTTGAACTGGAAAGCAACGACTCTAAATTGATTCTGAGTAATCTTCCATTTCCTTCATCGAGCTTCATGATCTGGCTAGGCCCTGTACTAATTCTGGCCTTCAGGTTTCTTATACCTGCTAACCAGTATACAAATGCACTCTCCTCTACTGGACGATCAGCATATATCGTCATCGTTCTATTTCTCCTGTTACACCTGCTCGGATTATCCAAACTGGAAGGCTCGCTGCTTCAATCCCTGATCATCAATATCCTTGGTGCTCTTGCTATTGTGCTGGCGAGTTACAATCTCGAATATTTATGGAAGAAAAGTACAAGATTTGAACTGGCTGGCTCAATCTCACTCATTGCCATTTTTATTACTTTGACACTTGGCGTTATGTCCAACAGCCTTACCCCGGAACTATTTCAGTTAATAAAAAATAATGCGAGTACAGCTTTCAATGAGTCGAAGAGTAAAGGCCTCAGAGAGGCCTTACTTGCGGCCAGAGAAGAAATAGAAAAGACATACACTGAAAATGTTTATGGCAACAAAACACTGCTTAGCATCAATTCCGAGAGCAAGATATTTGTGCTGGGCTTTTCGCCATCTGATAAAGCAATTATTGGCAAGGATAACTGGTTTTTCGAAGGTTATGGCGGCCGTCGAGTGGAAAAAAACATCACCCGCTCATTCGACAACATTACCGATTACATGGGACAAAACCCATTTACGACAACTGAACTTGAGCAATGGCGCATTGTTCTGGAGGAGCGCTATTACTGGCTTAAGGAAAGAGGAATAGACTACATTTTTGCGCTTGCTCCTACCAAAGCGCTCGTCTATCCCGAAAAGTTACCCGAGCGAATATTTTCCATGAAAAGAAAGCTCAATCGACAAACACGCTATGACCAATTGATTAAATATTTAGAGGAAAAATCAGTTGTACCCATGGTTGATCTGCAAACAGCACTCCTTAATGCCAAGAACCAGAATACTGAACTACCACTATACTACCGGACAGATTTCCACTGGAATTATTACGGTTCTCTTGTGGCTTATCAGGCAATCATCGATGGAATCAACAAGGCGTATCCAGAATATGATCTTGTTTCTGCGAAACTGGATGATTTCGATGTGAGAAAAAAACAGGCTGGGTTCATACTGGTTTCATGAACATGGTTGGACTCGACCCCGCAAGACATAAGGACGATACCTATCTCACCTTGTTCCCAAAATCCGAAGCTGGCCTTTTATGGATAAAATATTTCACCAAAAAAGGTATCTCTGATCGAGCCTTACCCAGAATTGAGGCAAGGAGGTACGGAAATGAAAAGTTTGGTGTGCGTGAAATTGAAAACCCCAATGGTAAATTACCCTTGATGTTTATCATCGGCGACTCTTTTATAGAAAAATCACTGGGTTACTTTAGCCTGCATAGTAAAAAAGTCGTGAATTTCCGTGTCGTGAAAAATTTTCCTGTTTCACCTTACACACAAATGGACATGAAGCCGGACATTGTTGTGCAGGAAGTGCTGAATATGTATCTATTGCAACAAGTACCGGGTAATCCGCCTCAACTGCGTGAGGCGCGCGTCAGGGCGCTTGAGAAAAAGATGGAATATACGCAATAGCAATGATCATGAAACCTCTGCTTTTTTGCTCAAGCGTAATTCCGTGCACCATGGTAGATAATTTTAATGAGTATAGGCGGTGATACTATTAACCCGCATTAGCTATTGATGCTAAAGCACAAATCTCAGCTTCACTCCTCGTTAAATACCAGCTATCAACCAGAATAATCTGGTTTGAATTAAGTTCTATTTGTATTTGTTGCTCTAGTGCTTCCCCAATAGTTTCGTGATTAAAATCGCCATAGGCATTCTGCAAACGTTTACTAATACTCATTATTGATTCCATTGGTTTATTATTGATCTGAAGCTGCCTTCTATACCTCTTACCAAAGCGCACTGCACCAGGTAGTTGGGCTAAGCTTTCAATTACACCATTAACAGCCTTTTTCCTAAGGCTCTTAACATTGGATTGGTAAAGGTAAATACCAGTTACTGCTCCACCAGCAACCAGTGTACCACCCACAATAAACTGTCTTCTTGATAACATGTTCATATTATTCACGCTCAAGTAGTTGTCGAACATGATCACTGAGGCGTTGCGCTAGCGCAACAATAGTAAACGTAGGGTTGGCAAATCCTGTAGTAGGAAAGACAGAGCTCCCAGCAATAAACATGTTACTTACGCCATGCACTTTACAGTCTGCATCGACTACTCCAGATCTTGGAGAAGAACTCATTCTAGTGGTGCCCGAATGATGATTAGCAGGAAAATAATTTCTTGTGGGGTTATCTTCATCAAATGCTAATCTCAATCTTCCATTAGATATTTTGGCTAGTTCAATCGATAATAACTCTATTGATGTTGTGATTGTATTGATATGTTGTTCGGTTAGTTTCAATTTCAGCTTTGATTTCTGTTGACCTAGTCGGTCAACTTCGTCATCTAGTAAAACACGATTATTGGGATCTGGGTTTAATTCGGAAATCATTATTAACTGTGCCAAAAAAGATCCTTTTCCATCTCTCTGACCTGTTCGCATGTCATCAAAGAGTCGAATAGCATCACTTGCATTCTTAACTTCTCGAGTGTTCTTATTCGATGTATCAATTTGCATTGCAGTGTTCAGAAGATGGTTACTTTGTTGCATTTGATCAGTGAACCCTAATGTGGCAAAGCTTTTTAAATTTTTGCCTCTATCGTATGTATCCAGGTTACCTGGTGTTTCAGTTAAAAGAACATTGGCAGCATGCGGGTAATGAGGATGATCCATGAAATATCGACCAAGCTGGTCATGCCAATTACCAATACCGTTTTTTTGTATTTTATTTGATAAAAGTAGTAGACGTGCATTCTCAACGCCACCTGTTGCTACAACAGTATATTTTGCCTCAACATTAAACCGAATGCCTGTTAGTGTTTCAAAGTCGACATGATTTACATGATTACCATTTTCGCTAAGAGAAATATTTTTAGCATTTGCATTGATGCAAACTCTAATATTACCCGCATCAACTAATTCTCTCCGGTATTTAGCCCCAAAGTGGGTGGGTGGACTAAAATGGAAATATTTTGAACACATGTTATCGCTATTTACGATAGCTGCCTCACCCGCGTAGCCTCTACCATCATCTGTGTAGTCTTTGAAATGATCAATTTCAACAATTTCTGCAGCCTTAGAATAATATGGTTTCAGGTCTGATTCATCTATAGGCCAACCACTGTGATTAACCCAGTCCCTTTTCTTGAAATCGATAGGGTCTAGTGGTCGACACCATCCTGCCCAATGGTTAGTTGAACCCCCAAAAAACCTCAGTCTTGATCCATACAGATAGGACTCACTTCTTTCCTCATCATTAAATTTTGTCCACCCTTTATATAATTCCTGAGTCTCGACATCACCCTTAAAACCACCACTTTCCATCAAACATACCGAGAAACCACTGGATAAATATGATCTAGCGATAGTAATTCCTGCTGCACCTGCACCTATGATGCAAATATCACAGGTCAATTTCTGATCGCTGTCTATTTCTCGACAATCTATAAGCACTGAATGCTCCGGTCTATTCGGGTGTAAATGCTGTCATTTGTAAGGTATATTTGAATGCAATAAACTACCACTGTGGGAATTTCATAAACTAAGCAACCCACTGGTTCGGCTCATGCCATAAAGGGCTATGATATGTTTTAATTTTCAATCAGTGTGCTAGCTATATATCAAGTGCCAATTTCTATTGCAAACCAGTGCATCGGCTTATCATAAGTCTAATTATACACATACATGTCGTATCGGTAATCCACAGTGACTGAAAAGTTTAATGACCTATTAGCACCGGCAATATCCTTTCTGAATAAATAAGGACTTCTGCTGGGAATAATCACTCTTGTTGTTTTAAAGCAAATCCTTCTCGCAGAACAACCGTTTGTAGTGCGTGGCAACTTTCCTCAGGATGACACGCTATTTCTTGCCAAAGCGCTATCTATACTATCTGGTGACTGGCTAGACACATTCAACCAGACCACCTTGCTCAGGGGGCCAATGTTCCCGCTCTGGATAGCGTTTATTAATACTATAGGCATTCCATTTATCCAGGCTAATGACTTACTTTATCTCACTGCATGTCTGGTCGCTATCGCTGCATTCCGTGAATTTATCAGTAACAAGGCAGTTCTATTTCTTGCTTTTTCTTTTTTGTACCTCTCACCGCACTCGTATGATTTTGCATCAATCTCACATGCATTTAGACAAACTATCTATCCATCTCTAGCGCTGCTTGTACTCAGCACAGCATTAGTCGTCATTACTCGTGCGACTATGGAAAAAAAGTTCTTGTCTGCATGGTCATTGCTGCTTGGCTTTTCCTTCAGTTTCTTCTGGTATACCCGTGAAGAAGGGATATGGCTGGTACCTGCATTGCTGCTCCTGCTTACAGGTACAATTATAATTATCATTAGTAGTGATAATAGAAAAAGGAAATTGTGGTATGTGATTTTCTATTTCGTGACATTACCTGCAATAGTGTTCGCAGCCACATCTACTATATTGTCGAACCTCAATAATAAATATTATGGATCACCCATAGTTCTGGAAATTAAAACACCAGAATTCTAAAAAGCATATAACGCCTTATTAAGTGTTGAAGCTCCTATCTGGAAACCTAATGTTCACGTAACCCAGGGGACACTGAATGAGCTATACAAGATCAGCCCAAAAATGCTTGAACTTAAACCGTCACTTGACAGTACAAGTAAAAGATTTGGTGGGGAAATAGGTACATTTTTATTCTTCTTTTCATTCCGGGATGCAGTTGCAAGAGCAGGTTATTATAAAGAAGGCCTACCAAGCACACTCTCATATCATGAAGAATTGGGCACAGAGATAAATTGGGCATGTGAAACGAATAAAATTAAATGTGGAAAACTGATTTTTTCAATGGTTCCACTTTGGCATGAAACTCATACAAAAGCGTTTCCTTCTGCCTTCTTTAATCAATTTAAGACCGTTATTAAATTCTATTGGAATCTTTCATCAAAAATTGCGTCCCTATCTGTTTTATATATCTCTACTATTTCTACTATGGCTATTAATTTCCGACACCAGAGCTAAACAACTTAATATCTTATCACTATTTGGCTTGTCTACATTTCTTGCTATATCTGCCATCGTTGTGATTATCACTGTCATAGATGTGACATCATTCCACTCCCTTTTCAGACAAAGGCATGCGCCGTTTCCCCTGGTATCCATGTTCGTTGTCACTGTAATAATTGATGTTTATCCAAGAACTTTAATTCGTCATAGATCCAAAGAGGTGGCCCCCAGTAGCCGGTCAGTATAACTGAAAGAATAAGCATCTTCTGCGAATATGACAGCTGTCTGCAAGTATATTAACCCAGTAAAGAAGAGCAATAATGTACGGGGAGACTCTTATTAACCAGGTTACCTTTAAAAATGCATTTACAGAATAACGCAGTACACTCCTTGATCTCTAATTCATCCACAAGAGATCGTTTTGGAATACTAACCAGTACACTATTTTTAGCATCTATAGTTTATCTTGTTATTGTCTATCTATATGAAGGCCCGTTTCCAGAGGAAAGTAGTCAATTATTACTGTACTGGGCTAGCCATGGTGAGTAATTCAAAAAAGGGCGGGACTTCGAGGTTATAAAATATAAACTGAATGATGAGAGGAATCGTATTGAATTTTCGTTTAATCCTGCTGTACCAATGACGAAAATCCGTATCGATCCTTCACCACGCGATAAAACAATATTTACACTGTATAACATCATCGTTAAAGACATAGATGACCAGCCTGCCATTATTGCGGATTCAACTCAACTCAATAACACATGGCAATGTGTTAACTGTGAAGTACGGCAGAATAATGACGACTGGACTCTAGCTACTTCAGGCGGCCTTGCCATAGCTAGTCCGAAACTAGCTAATATTGATGTTGCCAGGATAACGATCGAATTCAAAGCCAGGCCATTGAATAATACTAAATTTCTCTCCTGGTTATTTCAATCAGATACATGAGAAATTACTAATTGAATACACAAGTCACCTATTCCCACAGTATAAGAGAAGCATGGAGATTTTCGCTATTAATGCTCGCTGCTGTAATTGCGTTGAATATCTTGTTCGTGTTGCTTCACTATATCAGCGATGAAGTGCCCAAAGATCATGTATCAAAACAACTTGAACATGGTTTTCTTCATGGCGACCTCGTAAATGAACACTATCCAGCATTAAAACATGGCACGATAAATATCGCTGCGACCGTCGGCCTTGATCAATACACTGACTGCTTCATATATTTGATGTCGCTACATAATGAACGTGACCGATGGCGCAATGCTGTAAATCCTCGCATACTCACACACAAAGGCATGTCTCTATGTAAAGCTGTGTATATGTATTCTAGTGTAAAAAAATAATCCTGCCCGATGAGAGCTACACAAAAGGACGTCTGTGGCATGGAGCCAAGTCATTCTTTCTATTGATGGTTCAGAAATATAATATTTTTCAAATCAATCAACTCTTGAAGAACTTGAATTATCTTGGATTCCTGATACTAGCCATGCTTGTCTTTTTTACAAACAAATACTTTGGCCTGGTTATGGCTCCATTTTTCATATTCGGAATTATTTTGTCTGGTATACCGTATTTTGGTGGAATTGCAAATGCTGTCCCTTTCCTTGTAGCATTACTGGCACCCATCGCATTGTTAGTGGTAAAGCAGTTAAGCGTGAACCATAAGACCTACATAACAATAATGACACTAATTGGTTGTTTACACGTATTTTTCTACCTGCTTGACGGTTCATTGATGTTGGCTTTACCACTCATATTGATAACTTCATGGTTTCTTTTGTTCGATAATTTACCAAAACAGAAGAGGATAATCTGGTCAACGCTATTGCCTAGTATCTATATGGTTGGTTTTATTGCTTCGCTCCTAATCAAACAGGTTCTTAGTAGTCTGCTTTTGGGTTTTGATATTGCGTTTAATGAATTCATAGAGATCGTTTTATTTCGCTCAGGTGACTCCCTATATGGTAATGAAATTATATTAACTCAAACGCTGGAAAAGATTTTCTATTTCTTTAATATTGAAACGTATAGGAGTGATGCTTTATATTTCATAATTGTCTATGCTGGATTAGCATTCTGGGCGCTAAGCATTGCTATTATAATATTTCTGCTTATTTTAGGCAGGAATAGAGAATTGCTCATGGGGTCAGGTATATTTTTTCTTGCGGCTATAGCGATATTTGCAAGGTTCTATCTGATGATGAACCATTCCTATGAGCATGCATTTATTGTAGGAAGGTATTTATTCGTACCCATGTCTTTTGGTTGGTGCATTTTCATCTACCAGATTTTAAGTTTCACAAAAGGATCTGTAAAATTTGATAGTTCCCACAACAAGAAAGTAATTCCTCAGGGATTTTAATACGGTGACAACAGACGATTCATTGCGAAACTATTAGATGCCTGAATGCAGACTATTTTGGGTATCACTGATATTACTAGTCTTTTTTATCTGGTGTAGCTGCCTTATCTATTGCTATAAATCGCACAAGCTTTTCAATTTTCCTGCTTTGATTAACAAATTTATGATAGAACACTAAAACCGCATAGATGAACAACATTGTAGACAGGTAGAAGATGAGGTCAGAGCCCAGCTCAACACCAATGTAGCGTGCCAGTGAATCCAGTTTTTCCGGGTTGTATACGTAAAATATTCCCGCCAGAAAAACGAGTACAAGTAAATATTTCAGCGCAGGGCTGAATGTCTTGTCAAAGGTGATAAGAAGAATGATAAATACCAGGAAAACAGTAGCAGTAAGTGCGAATATCATTTATACAGCCCGCCAACAAACAAGTCTTTAAGTATATTGATAAAAGAAAGTGTACTCTGGCCTTTTTTCAGTGAATATTCCGTGTAATGAATCGTAACAGGAACTTCAATAAAATTAAGTTTATGTTTTTTTATGGAGGCAAGAATCTCTGATGCATGTGCCATACCTGGGCTGGAGATTTCTATTTTCTTTGCAGCCGACCTCCGCATCAGGCGCAGGCCATTATGGATATCAGTCAGTTTCATGCCATATACTATTCTATGAAACAAGATGCCCGCTTTTAACAACCATACGCGGCTGGTTGGTATATTGACAGCCTGGCCTAGAAATCGTGAACCTATGACAACATCAGTATCTTGCTCTTGCATGGCCTGATGCATACTCAGTATATCATTCACACCGTGCTGACCATCCGCATCAAACGTACAGACGAATTCAGCGCCTTGCTGCAAGGCATATTTTATACCTGTTTCCAGCGCAGCACCCTGCCCCAGGTTTAAAATATGCTTAAGGACGTGCGCGGGTTTGGATTTTGCTACTTCATAAGTGTGATCACTTGACCCATCATCAACGATCACAACAGTTAACTTTTGTTCACAAAGCGCATCGATCACTTCGCCCAGGGTTTCTTCTTCATTAAAAGCCGGGACTACAACCCAAATGAAGTGGTTGTTACTCTTTTTCATATAAGCTTCGGTCAACTGACCAGGCTAGTACCACTGTAATTATAAACAACGGAGGCAAGGGCAATACACCATGAAGTGGCCGGAACAGGGATCTATACGCTGTTAGATCAATTATTGTAATACCGACAACCAACGTCACAATAGACCCGAGAACTGCCATGCTATATATAGTATAAGGATTATACCTCTTATGCATAAGATCCCGTATTCCTGCTACTACCAACAAAATTACGGCCAGGTAAAACAGCGCAGGCCTGATCCATAACTGGGACTTTCCCAGCACGCTTAGTACATTTGTTTTAAACTCTGATAAAGGCTCGAAAAATTTCGAATCCGGGTAAAATACCTGCTTTTCATAAAGTTGGATCCGGGCATGGGTTAATTTTTGCACCGAGTTTAAATATGTTGTTCCACCGGTAGAATAAAAGCCATCCTGGCTCATTGAGAAATCTTTGAATCGAATTACCCTTTTAAACAGTTTAATAAATGAAGAACCAAATTCGTTCGTATATTCAGGCCTCCATACGGTGACATAAGACAATAATTGCTCGTTGCATACAACTCTTTCATTTTCACACAGAGCTTCAAGTTCATCAGCCAGGTCGGAATAGTACTGATCTGCATACTGAGCTCCCTGACTATAGTAACCTGCATGATCAACAGCCTTTCGGAATGCCCAGATAAATTGTGCGCCGGTAAAGTCATCCAACCCTTCAAAAGTTGATAACTCTTTAATTTTTGGACTTAATTCAAAAAGCTTTTCTATAGTAGTAGTACGAACGGGATAATAGCGCCTGAACTCTTGCGGCTCAATTTTAAGCAATGCATTATATGCCCGAGTAAAATTTGGCGTCATCACTTCAATTACGTAAAACATACCGTAATTCTTCCAGTTCATATACCCTAATATGCCAGTCGTGCCCCCCCATAGCATTACTGGCACAATAATGAAGCCTATAATTGCCGACCGAAACTGTCTCCATTGACGCTTATAGATCTGAAAAAAGATAAACGAACCTGCTATGAGTGCAATTCCTGGTAAAAGCCACTCACCTTCTTCTCGTGTGTACCAGAACAACGAAATAGAAATGCCAAAGAGGACAGACCAGTAAATATATTTCCTGTCCTGTGAATACAGCCTGAGAAACAGGCCCAATAATGCGCCAAAACACAACAACGTAAGGCTGGTGTATATCACCATTCTGAATGCATGCGATATAGACAGGTAATCGAATGAAACCGGATTCAGGTACAGAAAAACAAAGATCAGCAATAACGCCGCCTGGTTTTTAACATCAGCAGAGATCGCCTTTAAAATAACTAGGCAGGCAAACAGGAACAACAGGTCCTGCGTGTGGATGATATCCAGACCCAGATAATAATTGAAAGCAATCCAGAGAGGGTAAATGGGGCCCTTAATCAGGATGTACTGGTCGAATTCTCCTAACCATTTCCCATCCACGATAGATGCCGCCAGGCGGATAAACAATGAATCGTCATGCCGAAAGCCGTCCCGGGCAACAAAAGGTACGACTTCAAGCAGCCAGTTTTTTGCTAATACGATAAGCGCTATGCTCAGAAACAGCCAGTGCGCTTTTAACCATTCAAAATAGTTATTTGACTGCCCATGATTTATATTCTGAATCTCAGCTTTCATCTTCCAGTCAAACTCTACTAAGAATGTGATTCATAGGCTTTGGGGCGGTAGTAGCCCGAGCAGCGATCAACGCCAGGTATTTTTTCAGAATATTTTTCCGATTATAAGTCTCGATCATCTTCATAAGACCCGGCTTGCTGTTCCAGTGTTCGCCTTCATCTGGCATCTGCTCCCACAGATTCAGCTGTGCACTATCCAGTTCCCAGGGATGCAGATAATAAACAGTTACCTGGTTGCGCCTTAACTTCATGAAAACTTTATGTAACCAGAGTGGATAAACACGCAAATAAAAACCACCGCCCAGCATGGCAGGATAGCCAAAAATTTTCAGGACTGACATAGGCACCTCTACCAATCCATTTTTCAATATATGTGGATAGTGTGGTGCCTCTTTTATGCCATAGGCAAAATTAGAGACCGGGCATATGCTGGAATCGTATTGATACCCTGTTTCGACCAGCGTATCCAGTGCCCACAGGTTCTCATTCGTTATGGAAAACATAGGTGCTCGAAATCCATTTACCACTCCTCCCGACACATCTTCCAGCAATGCCTTACTAGTAGACAGTTCATTTCTAAATTCACCTGGCGTCAACTCCATAACTCGCCGGTGACTCATTCCATGGCTGGCTATTTCATGCCCATCATCAACCATTCTTCTTAACTGGGGCTTGATTCTATCCGCAATCCTTCCGAGTACGAAGAATGTGCATTTATAATTGTGCTCAGCGAAAGCGTCCAACAGGACATCAAGATTTCTATTCAGATTTGAAGGTAGTTTTCTAAGTTCGGGCTCTCCAATACCGCTATATACAGTAGTGGTATAGTCTTCCGTATCAACAGTTAGAAAATCCCCTTTCAACGATGATAAGACAGTCTCTACCAGGTTTGAATATGTGGTGGGTGCCATTCAATTCTCACATTCGGGTTTATCTGGACTGGATCTTACTATAACTGAATAGTGGCCAGCATGGCTCTTACTGGGTGAGCATTTACTATCGCCACAAACAGGCTCTTTGAAATTGTATAGAATATGGCATTACAAATTAGCATCGCAATGGTTAGAATTCGTCCCTCATGGTCAGTTCCTCTATGCCAACCCGACCCAGCTAAACCCGAACCCGAGATGATTAATGGACATTAAGCACTTTTCTCTGTCGATTTCGATCGCTGTCGCCATCTGGGCAACACCAGCAAATGCAATTTCTGATGCCCAATACAACAGCATCAAGGCAATGGGTGGACTCAATGGTGTAGCATTGCAGTGCAAATTTCTGCATGAAACACGCCGCATGAAGAAGGCGATGGTGGCTACCCTGCCGAAGCGCCGGCAACTGGGAGATGCATTCGACAAA
>Ga0209013_10003700_pt1 | contig 13507 bp, 10 predicted proteins | sample Cruoilmetagenom2_FD_187291 | JGI IMG/M metagenome (GOLD analysis project Ga0209013, IMG submission 187291) | Oil polluted marine microbial communities from Coal Oil Point, Santa Barbara, California, USA - Sample 2 (SPAdes) (version 2) | ecosystem: Environmental > Aquatic > Marine > Oil seeps ... | reverse complement strand
TGTTCTTCTTCTGACCACATTGGCCACGATACTTCAAAGTTGGGTAGAAACCCCTTCATGACATACTTGGCATTCGGGTTCAGGTCTTCGTGGACAGCTTTGATACTCAGATTTGATCCATAACCGAAATGCAACATGGTTTTTCCTCCTGTTTGTGAAGTCTCATTTATTTGTTACACGACAACATCACTGCAAAACTGTCGCGGTTGATATTTACTTTACGCGTGCTCTCCGCCATCCGCTGTAATTGTTGCACCCGTAATATAGGATGCTTCGGAAGAAGCCAGAAAGGCAAATACAGCAGCCAGTTCATCAGGGTCCCCATGACGTCCCATCGGGATAGTGGAGTTGACCTCATCAAGCATTTCAGCGGTGTACTCGGCTTTTTGCATGGGTGTCATTACATAACCCGGACAGACCGAATTGATTCTGAGCCAGGGCGCACACTCCCATGCAATGGTTTTGGCCAGGTTAATGACAGCGGCCTTTGATGCACTGTAATCTGCATAATCAGGATTTGCTGCAAGCCCGCTTGTCGATGCAGTGAACAATATCACCCCGGATTGCTGCGGTTCCATGCGCTCAATGGCTGCCCTTGTACAAAAGAACATCCCGTCTAAATTGACACGCATAATTTTCGACCACTGGGTATAGTCAACTTCGGTAAATGGCTTACGTACACTGATACCTGCATTGGAGATCAAAATGTCGATGCCGCCCATGATTTGGTCTATTTCCCTGAATGCCGCTTCCACTTCATCCTGACTGCCTACATCTGCACATATTCCGCCTGCAAACCCAGGTTGTTCCGCCTGGACTTTATCAAGAGCCTCCTGGTTGCTGTCCAGAATAACCACCTGGCAACTTTCACTTACAAATCGTCTGGCAGTCGCCAACCCGATTCCACTGGCGCCGCCGGTGACAACCACGCGTTTATCTTTCAGATCATCGTACATTGTCTACAACCTCCCTTAACTGGCGAACTTTCACACCGGGCGTTATCAGTTCGGATGTGAGAAAACCAAACGTCATAGTGCAACGACTCAGCCCTTGCGAATCGAGTATAGGGCGCATTAAAGGTGTATTGCCATAAATCTGCATATATTGAACATCGCATTACGTCAGAACTTTGGTCAATTCATCGCGAATTGTCGCGCTAGTTGAGTGGTGAAGACTGGATTCTGCTCTTTTACCGCTCAATTTCACGCCAATTCCAATCACCGGGCGAAAAAAGCCATACCGCTACCAGATTAGGAACAGCGGATCAGGAATATGATTTGGGTTTATTTTTTCAGTCGAACAAACCCTTTGTCGGAGAAGCCCGGCAGTCCGGTAACAATCCGGTTGCCGCAGAAATTGCATTGTCGTCCAGGTGAGCGAGTATCTTCTGAATAACTACTGGGTCTTCGATACTAGCGATGATCCTGACATCACCACCAAATTCACTGCAGGTTTCTATGTCAATATCAAATACCCGCTTCAGCCGTTGTGCACATGTCGATGTTGTGGAAATCAGAACAATAGTGAGCTGTGCCTTCAAAGTTCTGTAATAAATGTATCCGGCCCCATTGTTTCTGGTTAAGATTGCGTCGGAGGTTATAGCCGGAACATGAAAAATATTTCCAGCAGACACAACAACGGCAAAAACCTAAAGCCGCCTCATCTTTATGAATATTTTGTCGATAATTTCTGGTTTAAGACAGTTGATATTGAGCGTCAGAAACTCAATGAACCCCTGCGCGGTAGCCACAAAGCCGATGTGGTCATTGTTGGCGGCGGATATATGGGGCTTTCCGCGGCCTACAATATCAAGCGCAAGTTCCCGGAGAAGAAAATAACGTTACTTGAGGGGGCGTGCTGTGGTTACGGGGCCAGTGGGCGTAACGGAGGCTTCTGCGTAGCCGACATTCTCCTGGACGAGAGGTATGTAACACCCGAAAACAAACAAGACGCAGTGGAAGTTTCATTTCATGGCCTCAATCAGATAAAGACGCTGATTGCGGAGCATGGAGTTGCCTGTGATTTTGAAGAAAATGGGATGTTGGAGGTCGCCCTAAACGACAAACAGATTAAGGAATTGGACGAGTACGCCAGATTTCTCGGCTCTTTTGGCCTTGATTCGACCTTGCTGGGAGAACAAGCGTTGAAAGCTGAAGTCAAATCGCCCATTTTTAAGGCCGGATTAAAGATTCCGTATGGGGCTGCGCTCAACCCGGCCAAACTTGCCCGCGAGATGAAACGGGTTATTGAAGAGATGGGGGTTGAGGTTAGAGAACGGTCCATTGTGACCCGCATTTCACCCGGTAAAACGCATCATGTCGATACAGAATTGGGTGATATTCAGGCACCTGTGCTCATCATCGCTGTGAACGCCTATGCGCATAAACTTGGTTTCTTCAAAAATCGCGTTTTTCCCGTGATTGTTCACCAGATTGTCACCGAGCCGCTGCGCCAGGCTCAATGGGACTCTGTAGGTTGGCAAAACCGGCAGGGCTTATCCGATATGCGCGCGCTCTATAGCTACAATGTTCCAACCGCGGATGGCCGTATCCTTTCGGGGGGCGTAGATTTTACCTATTACGATTTTGATTCTTTAAGCTCCGGCAATGATAAAACCGTGACTCGTCACCTGGAGGAAAACCTGTTTGCGTTTTTCCCCCAATTAGAGGGGTTGAAAATAGACCATGCCTGGAGCGGCACAACAGCCTACACCTTGGGCAGGGTTCCATCGGTGGGCGTGATGGGTGACGAGCGAAACATTTATTTCGGGGTCGGATTTAGCAACGGGGTTCCCTCGTCTCAAACTGCGGGGGTCATTATTGCGGATCTCATGGCCGGAGAATCAAACAAGTTCACCAACCACTACATCGTAAACAAAAAAATTCCATACGCGGGGCCAAAGGTCTTGCGGGGCCTATTTGGTAAAGCGTACAAGTGGCAGATGAAAAATTTTGGATGAAATATTTTTCCAGCGAATACAACAGAAACAGAAACTAAGGCCGCCCGAGGAAAAAGTCAGGACAGCCATCGCTTCTTGAACTTAGTCACGGGTGTCTTCACTTTTCTTACTTTTATCATGTCTATCAATGCGAGGATACACCTTGGCTATTCCCAGTAACTCCAACGATGCACCGCGTCTGCTAAAGGGCATTGGTCTCATAATGGCGGTGGCTTTGACGGTCACGAATGCGATTGGGACAGGGGTATTTCTTAAAGCCCGGGTCATGATCTGCAATGTCGGCACACCCGAGATGGTGCTGTTGGCGTACGTAGTGGCCGGTCTGTTCATGTTGGCGGGTGCGTTGATCTATGCGGAATTGAGCACGCTGATGCCGCGCTCCGGCGGAGCGTACAACTATATTGGCGCGGCATACGGCAGAGTCTGGGCCTTCCTCTATGGCTGGATGGAGACGTTCATCGATGGTGCTGGTGGCATAGCCGCGTTGGCGATCGTGTTCGTCATATTTTTCAATGATTTGCTCGGGGACACGCTTTCATCCGGTGTTTCCGCTGCGCTTACCGTGGCAACACTGGTATTCGTCACCGTCCTTAACCTGGCTTCCATCCGGTCCAATGGATCACTCGCGACCGTGGTCACAGTGCTCAAGGTAGCGCTGCTGGTCGCTATTGCCGGTTGTGCATTCTTTTTCGGGGATGGATCGTGGGCCAACTATGCATTGAGTGGTGCAGATGGCTCCTGTGAGGGTGTACCCATGGGCGCACGCATGGGAATTGCCGGCTTTGGAGCCGCCATTATTGCTGCGCTGTGGAGCTATAGTGGTGCGATGGTCATTATTACGGTCGCCGAAGAAGTGCGCAACCCGGCTCGAACACTGCCACGTACATTATTCATCTCCGTACTGGTTCTTATTGGTCTGTATGTAACCATCAATGCGGCTTATTTTTACGCACTGTCACCGGAAACGGTTGCGAGTATCCCGGAATCGTCCTCGGTCGCTGGCGTGGTGATCGCTCGTGTCGTCGGCGCGGGCGCCACGACACTGCTGGCGGCCGGGCTGATGCTGTCCACATGGGGAGCTCTGCACAGTACCGTATTGACCATGGCACGTGTTCCCTTTGCGATGGCGCGAGATGGGCTTTTACCGTCCGTATTCGCGAGGGTGTCCCGGAAATCCCACGTCCCTGTCAACGCTGTGCTGCTGCTGGGTGTCTTCGCCATCGCTTTTGCGCTCTCAGGCACCTTCGATATGCTCACCGACATGGTCGTGTTTGCCATTCTGGTCTTTGAAACCCTGGCGGTTGCGGCGATTTTCGTGCTGCGCAAACGGATACCTGCGACCCCACGCACCTATCGCGCGTGGGGTTATCCTTTCCTGCCCGTGGTGTACCTGCTGGCAACTGTCGCCCTTACTCTAAACACGTTGTGGGCCTTGCCCGGGCGGTCACTGGTGGGTTTGGGCCTGATCGCGCTCGGGCTGCCGGTCTATGCGTACTACGCGCGTGGACGGCCACCTTCGAAATTGGAGGACTGGCTTGAAGATGACGAGACATAACCATGCTATGGTGTGCCAGTATTGGGGAAAAGTGATGGGTCCATTGGCACCGCCGATGTACACGCCATCCAGAAACAACATGTGAAAATGGATGTGCAAGTTCAGCGCACTGCCGAAGCGCTGGATCAGGGTCACGGCACCGGTTTGTGCCATGGGCTTTGTGAAGCCCGCATTGTGGGTTAAGTGCGTAGCGATGGTGCGGTAGACGGTGCCCAGTACACGGGACATGACTTTAGGATTACTGGCAAACAAAAAACGCAGTGGGAACGGTACACTAAGCACCCATTGGCGCATGGGCTGATGAGGCAAGATCTCGTCCACCAACAGCGTGGCACTGTCGGCCATGCGTCGCGCTCCACAACTGGGGCAGAATCCGCGTTTCTTACAGCTGAACGCAACCAGTTTCTCGTCATGGCAGGTCTCGCATCGAACTCTGAGAAATCCATGCTCCAACCTACCGCACTTCAAATACTCGTCAAATTCTTTTGTAACGTAGGCCGGTAAGTATCTGTCTTGACTGGCCAACTCAGCTTCAAACTCAGGCCAGTACTCCTGAACGATCTGGTAAAGTAATGTCGTCTCGGGCCGGTGGCGTACATATACTGCGGAGGAGTTTGGCGGTGCTTGACGAGCTTTGTGCAGCAATCCCATGATTCAAACAAATACTGAAAGTATTCGTTTGTGGTCTTGCAGAGCACAATGGCCTTATTTTCAAAGTACTGTGAGCAAAGTGCGCCAATTAATGTCAGGTTTGCTCAGCAGATCGGTACTCCAAGTACGAATTTCAATCACTCCGCGTATAGTGCAACGACTCAGCCCTTGCGAATCGCCCCGTCTCGCTTGGCCTGGCGGAATGCCTGCAGGCCCGGAATGCCGTTTACGCCACCGCCCGCGTGAGTGCCGCTGGATCCGTTGTAGAGGCCGCGAATCGGCGTCCTAAAGTCAGCATATCCCGGCGCCGGCCGCATGTGAAACAATTGATCCAGTGAGATCTCACCGTGGAAGATGTTGCCGCCGATCATTCCCAGGTCTTGTTCGATGTCGTAGGGGCCGAGCACCTGGCGATCGATCACAGAGCGCTTGAAGTTCGGCGCTAGCTCGGTGTAGAGATCGATGACCCGATCCGCATATGCCTCGAGTTCCTCGCGATGTGGGGCCTGGCTCCACTCGTGCGGAACGAACTGTGTGAACATCGAGAAGTAGTGGATCCCCTGGGGTGTGAGCGTGGGATCAAGCGTGCTCGGGATCGTCCCCTCCACCACCGGTGCCGTCGAGCCGCACCCTTCCATGTGGGCATCCTGGAAGGCGCGCTCGATGTAGCGTGGCGAGAAGCATAGATTGAGCGAACCCGTATGGTGTCGCTGCAGCTGCGTTCCGGGCGCGTACCGGAGATCCGGCAGCTCGGAGAGCGCCACGTTGATCTTCACCGTTCCAGAGCGCGTCCTGTAGCGTTCGATGTCGCGGACGAACTCGCCCGGCAGCGCATCGCGTTCGAGCAGCTGAAGGAAAGCGACTTTCGGGTGAACGGCGCTTACGATCACCGGGGCGCGAAACTCCTCACCGCTATCCAGAACGGCGCCGACCACGCGATCGCCTTCCGTCAGAAACTTCGCTACGCGCGCATCGGTTCGCACCACACAGCCGGCGCTCTCGGCGGAACTGCGGAGCGCATCGGATACCGCCCCCATACCACCTTGCGGATAGCCCCACGAATTCACCTCGCCTTCGCCTACGTCACTGATTGCATTGTGAAGCAGCACAAAAGCAGTTCCGGGTCCATCGGGCCCACTCCAGGCGCCGATCACACCGACGGAGGCGATGATGGCCTTCAACTCATCGGACTCAAACCACTCGTCGAGAAGATCTGTGATGCTCATCGTGAACAAGCGGGTCAGGTCCGATATGCCCCGGATCCCGAGCTTGCGCACCTTCCAGGCGAGCTGCGCTTGCTCGACGAGATCACCGAAACTTGTGGAACCGAGCTGTGGCGGCACATGCGTGAGCAGTGGCCCGAGAACTCCGCACGCCTTGTGAATCCACTCTTCCCACTCGGGGTAGACCTCGGCATCGCGCTTCGAGAACTGCGCAATCGACTCGCAAGTGAGCCGGGAATCCTCGTTGAATTGCTCCATGCAGCGACCGTCGGGAAATGGGTTCGCGCTCCCCCAGACCGGGAAGATTCGAAGTCCGTGCCGCTCCAACTCGAGTTCGCGAATGACTCTCGGCGGCAGTACCGAAACGACGTATGAGTAGGTGGACACTTTGACGTCAGGGAGTTCGTCGAACGGCGAGCTGGTATCGGCCGCGCCACCCGTCCGGTTTCGCGCCTCGAGTACCAGTGTGCGAGCGCCCGAGCGGGCGAAGTAGGCAGCCGAAACAAGCCCGTTGTGGCCACCGCCTACGATGATCGCGTCGTAGTCGTTGCTAGTCATGAGTTCTTTCTCCACCGGAAACATTTGGAGGGCGCCACGCGAATGAAACGCTCACGCACTCCTTTCGCGCTGGCGGGCCAACACTTTCAAGTACCACTCAATGAAGAGTATAGGTAGCATTAATGCCATATTGCCAGAAATCTGCAAGTATTGAGAGGCTCGTAAACTTATATTTCCCTGAACAGAAGCCCAGAGGCCCAGATGCCCACCAATTATTTCAGGGTGCTATCTGCTGATCCTTGGGTTGGCTGGGCGCTGCTTTTCTCCTGTTCATCGGTCGCTATCGCATCAGCCGTTCACGTCACCGGGAAATGCTGGGCGAACTGGGCCGGCAATGAGCCCTCAGAAATCCACCCAAGAGCCGTCTGAGTTTTACCAGGAGCCCAGGGAACCGCCCGGGCTGACGTGCCGGCAGTAACCCATGAGGCGTTGGATCGTCGTGGAATGGGTCTCCGCCACTTCACGCGGCACGTTGAGATACTGGTTTTCTTCCTGGCGCAGCCAACCAAGCGCATAGGTGTTGACCAGGCCGGCGCGTCGGGTTGGAAATACTCCAATGGCATGGGGGAAACAGAGGTCGCGGTATCGGACCACCAATATATCACACGGGCAGGATCAACCTGCCAAAGGGCGCGATGAATCTGCTTAAGTGTCAGGAATTGCCGTCACAAACATTGTCACGCAACTCATTGAATCCTTCTATAAGTGCGCTTTGCGTGAGTTTTGCGTGAATCAGTTGTGCACGGTTGTGCACAGTTGTGCATAAGCGGCAACGGGCGTCCCGGTAAGTGGTTGAATAATAAACCGTTTATTTACGCCATTTCGGACTTTTAATCCGTTGGTCGAAGGTTCGACAAATTCGCCAGGAGCGAATTTGAACATCACAGTTTACAGTGATGGCCCCGGAGGGGTGAAGGGCAGGATGCCCGGAATAATCCTTCACGGCCCACCATTTCTATTGGATCCGACCCCTTTTGGTGGGCCAATTTTTTTACTCTGACCCCAAGAGGTTTTGCCATCCATTTGTAAAGCTATCAATTTTGTAATAATTAGTATCATACGATTTCGATTAATTTAGTCGAGTTCTAAACCTCCCCAAAAATTTAATACCTTTGCTACTTCACGAGCAGCACGAACCCCTGACCAATAAGCACCACTGCAAGTACCATTGGCTCGAGCTGTTGCCTCGCCGGCAAAAAATAATTTGTTATCAATGGCAAGCGGTAATGCTTCACGTTGGTGGAATTGGCCAGGTAAAGCACAAGCATAGGAGCCCAGTGTCCAAGGATCTGTGACCCAGGCGGTAACAATGGACCGACCGACCGATTGCCGAATATCATTACCAAATATATCTGCAATGCGATCTACGGCAAACTCATGAGCTGCTTGCTGGCCTTGCTGCTCCATCCAGATACTAAAACGCCCACCCATAAAGACCGTTACGACATTTGTAGACATGAGGTTTACATCGATGTATGCCCCTTGTGCTTCACGGGACCAGGACTGATAATATCCGCCAGCCTCGGGGCCAAAAACATCTTTAGTAAAATGCACCCCGATTTTATTTTCGGCCCCCATGGGCAGCCCTTGAATGGCCTCCATTTTCCAATCGGGTAATCGTGGCTTAAAGTGAATATGTTGTGCAGCCAATATTCCATTGGACACGGTACTGATGAGACAACGAGCTCGTATTGATCCTTTAACGGTTTTTACAAGAACATCTTTTCCCGACCAATCAACACTTTCCACTTTGGTATTTAATGAAACCTTAAGGTCGCTGCCCCACTGTGCGATTAAATTTCCATAGCCGCGCAGCGTGTTAAAACTTGTATAATCTTTAACCTTATGGAAAAAATCGGCTGCTGATGCCTCATCAAGATCTTTAGGTGCTGTTACAGCCATCATATCCATGTACGGTGTTGCGTAGGGATTTTCGAGATCAATGATTTCACTAATAGCGCGGTCATCACCAGCATCAACAGAGCTCCGTATAGCTTCTTCACATTCTTTGTAATACTCCTCCTGTGCTTTCATCTCGTTATCATCTAGCGGCCTGCCGTTATAAATGTAATGTGCGTCGTACTGATATTCCTCGATAACAGCACCCTGATTTTTTGCAAAATCTATAAAAGGGTTACTTTCGTCAATATGGTTTGTAGATTCAGGTCCAGCGTCTAAGTAAGCACAACCCAAATCAAACCAGACATCAGGGGCAATTTCTTCACTGTAAGCACGACCACCAATACGATGAGAGGCTTCCACCACGATAAATGAAATTCCCTGTTTGGTGAGTTCTTTGGCGGCTGATAAACCGGCTGAACCAGCACCTATAATAATGACATCTGTTTGCGTGGACATTACTCCTTCCTTGATTATGAAGTGAACCTATTCTTCAGACCACCTGGCGGTGGAGTTTCTACTGTGCCTTCTATTTATCCCATCCACCGTAATTATAATGGCCACAAATCAACTTTCCATTCACTTCATTTGGAAAATGACGAATGATTAAGCTATCCCTATCACTTACTCGATTCTGTAAAAAAGAAACTGGAACGATTCCTCTTTCGCCAGCTGGTTTTTCAAAGATGCAGAATCCTAACGCGGATGAGGTTTTCGGGGGGGCAACTCAAGGTGTTAGGGTGTCGCCGCTAGCAAAAATTGACGGGGGCTGAGAAACTTTTCTGGCAATGGGCTCACATTGACATTTTGACTTTTTTTGTGTCCACTGACCCCCATGATTCAGGCAGAGTGCTCGTCAATGGATTGGCGCGCTCGGCAATCGAAAGGCGCTGCTCAATGACTGCTGCGGAGAAACGACTAACCATGGTTTTGCTCTGCTTGTCTGGCAGCATCATGTATTGGTTGCCTTTTATATCAGAGACTTTTTACGTTCCCATGCAAGATGCTTTTGGTTTCTCCAAAACGCAACTGGGTATTCTTTCAAGCACCTTTGGATTTCTCGCGCTTATAACCTACTTTCCAGGCGGCTGGCTTGCAGATCGCATTTCACCACGCAAGCTCATATCCGTCGCGCTAGTAATAACAGCGGCGGGAGGGTTTGTCTTTTCAACCACACCATCTTTCGAGATCTGTGTCCTGTTATTCGGCCTTTGGGGTGTATCATCATCGTTCATTTTTTGGTCGGCATTGATCAAAGCGACTCGCAATTTGGCATCTGAAAAGGAACAAGGCCGCGCATTCGGCATACTTGAAGGCGGTAGAAATTCTGTTGATATGGTATCCGGGGCGATCTTATTGGCTGTATTCGCTTACCGCGGGGCCGATGATGATGCTTTGTCCGAACAGATTTTCATTTATGCCTCATTTGCATTGATCCTGGCACTCATCGTCTGGCTGGTCATGAAAGATGACACGACACCGCGAAATGATGGCCAAGAAGTGCAAACAAACCTCACGGTTGCCGGGATCATTGAGGTTGTTAAATTACCCATCGTCTGGCTGATGGCGATCATCATCATGTCAGCCTATTGCGGATATTATGGTGCGTACTTTTTCACCCCCTACGCAACGGAAGTCTTCGAATTAGGCTCTGTAGTAGCCGCCGCAATTAGCAATGCTAAGCTATGGATTGCCGCTTTGGCAGCCGTCGTTGCCGGATTTATCGCTGATAAAATTGGCCCGGCGAAAGCCGTTCTGGTTTTTTTTATCTTAATGACATCTGGTTTTCTTGTATTTGCGCTTCTGCCCGGGACACCAAAGCTTTTACCGCTCTTGCTGATCAATGTCGCGGTCATCGCCACTGCGGTTTATGCCTTACGCGGGATTTATTTTTCCCTGCTGGAACAAGGTGACATTCCCATAGCTGTTACAGGCACAGCAACGGGGCTTATCTCGGTGATAGGGTATACGCCTGACATTTTTATGCCCATTATAGGGGGGATGATTTTAGATGCGACCCCTGGCGCCAACGGGTATCAAAAGTACTTTCTGTTTGTTTCCGCTTTGAGTTTTGTTGGCTTGATCGCGGCCTTCATCGTGTACCGGAAAATACAATATAAACCCTCCAGGACTCAATCTCAGAGATAAATCAAACCTGCTTACGATAGCGGGACAGGCCTGATCGCCCATACCGCTTACTTGCAGAAAGTCGGGCTCCGCCACCTACAGGATTGATTGTTTAAGGAAACCGGTTATTCGAATTTTGGCTGCAACCACGGAGGCGAGGTGTCGTTTATGCTGAGAACAGGAATTTGACTGATATGGAGAGGATGCGAAGCATAATTTGGTCACAATTGACCTCAGAGGAAAGATTTTTTGATCAGTTGGGTGAAAAACTGGGAAAACAGGTTGGCAGATAAACTTTGATTCTTTGAAAAAGGGCTTTCATCCTACCTATCCTCCAACATTGATAATGCCATTTTTCGTAAGTCTCAATCGTCGATCATTCAGTCAAGTAAAGTATATTAGCGACTGACAGAACGGAGCAAAAATGGATTTCACACAATGACCAGTACGAAGATAGTAATCGTTGGAGCCGGTGCTGCGGGCCTGACTGCCGCAAAAGAATTGCAGCGGCTAGAGCAGGACTTCCTTCTGCTCGAGGCTTCACACCGAATCGGTGGCCGTGCCTACACTGAAGTCCTCACGCCCGGAATGCCTTTCGATCTGGGCGCGCATTGGATCACGGAGCCACAAGCGACCCGCAGACTGCGGGAGCATATGTCCAGGGATGGACAGTACTAGAGCAATGCAGGAGCAATTGCCGAGGGAAGCGAGACTCCTTTATGACTGTGGTTGAGCTCTTGACGGCGTTTTCCGGTGAAAGCGCGAAGCAGTATGGGCCGATCTTCCGATTCTCGGAGCAAACCAAAATCGTCGGTGTCGAGATCCACGCCGTCGGAACGGAGAGCACGACAGCCCGGTATACCAATGAGCCAATAGCCTGGAAAGAGGTCAACAACATTTTACGGATCACAACCGCGGACGGATACGAAGCCATCTCCGGCGTGACGACCAACGATCAAGGTGCCTTCAGCGACAAACACTTGATCGAATTGCAAGGCGTCACGCCTGTTCTCCTTGCCCTCCAAACTCTGGACCCGGTGGAGGTTGGGGCGATACTTGATCGAACGAGGCCCGATTTGAGCGATAAAGCCCGATCAAGCATTGACATCGCCCTGTGGAATTTGGCGGCGCGCAAAGTGGGTCTGCCTCTCTACAAATTGCTTGGGGCAAAGCGGCATTCGATTGAGCCATACGCTAGCCTCCCCTTCTATGACTCACTTCCCGCATGTGTCGCAGCGGTCGAGGAATACGCCAGGCTTGGCTTCAAGACGTTCAAGTTTCACGCCTGGGGTCAGATCGAAAAAGATTTCCAACTCGTCGACATGATCCAGCAAACATTTTCCGGCACACCCTACCGCTTTATGATGGACTTTGAGGCCGCGTACGAATTTGATGACGCCCTCAGCTTAGGCCGGAAAATGGATCAGAAGCTGTTTGCCTGGCTCGAAGGCCCCATTGATGACGTGCATCTGGAGCAATATGCACAGCTCAGACGTAAACTCGCAGTGCCAATCATCCCGACTGGCAAAAACTTCTATTCAGCTGAATTCATCCGACAAGGCATCGAAAAGCAGTCCTGGGATGCGGGTCGGTTCGACGTCACGGTGATCGGTGGATTCTCGAAGGCCCTCGAGCTCATGATCATTGCTAATGGTGCCGGACTGCCAATCGAGATCCAAAGCTGGGACCACTCGCTGTCTCAGGCCGCCAACCTCCACCTGATGCTGGCAAATGAGTGCACCAAGTACTTCGAAGCGCCAATGCCCAAGGTAGCCTTTGAATTCGGAATGAAGAACGGTAACCTACTAAAGCAGGGGCAAATCGTTGCCCCAGAAGGACCTGGTCTGGGTATAGACGTTGACTGGGATCGGCTGAACACAGCAGATTTCTACCGCTCCTCGAAGTAGGATGCACAATCCACAGGTGATGAGGGGAGGGCGTCTTCGCCGCAGGCGGAGGAGTACTCCCTGAACGCCGTTGTGCGTGCGCCCGCAAAGCGAGCCACAGGGATGTGGCGAGTCAATCGAACCACCGAACCGCGGATTTTCAAAATGAAGTGGTGTTTTAGGTAATTATTTTAAATCAGTCACGCGCCACGGCATTCAAGCAGAGCTTCTTTGCTTGCGGCGAAACCGCATACCGGATTCATGGGTGCTGTCGAGGTCAACACCATCCAGAAATAGCATGTGAAAGTGAATGTTAAGGTTCACCGCACGCGCTTAACGGCACACCAACACCGCTTCTTGCCTGCAGCAAACCGCAGTCTTGGCTTAGCCTGCGCTGGCGTATGGGTTGATGCGGCAGCACCTCGTCCACCAGCAGGGCAGCACTGTCGGCCATTCTTCGGGCCCCGCAACTGGGGCAAAAACCACGGCGGTTGCAACAGAACGCCACCAGTTTTTCTTGGTGACAGGCCTCACAGCGAACTCACGGCACAGACCGGACATCTTCTCGCCATCGAGCAATCGGGCGATAAATCGGAGGCATACTTCCACGATATTACACTCCTTCCAAGGCATGGCACCATCTCCCGCA
>Ga0209013_10003699_pt1 | contig 13510 bp, 8 predicted proteins | sample Cruoilmetagenom2_FD_187291 | JGI IMG/M metagenome (GOLD analysis project Ga0209013, IMG submission 187291) | Oil polluted marine microbial communities from Coal Oil Point, Santa Barbara, California, USA - Sample 2 (SPAdes) (version 2) | ecosystem: Environmental > Aquatic > Marine > Oil seeps ... | reverse complement strand
GTCAATGCGAGTACCGGCTTCGAACTTGGGTGTTGATGCCAACGATACCGCCGTCGAGTTGCCCGGCATCATTAATCGGAACGACCGTGCTGGATTTTACCCGGCACAGGACGGTTATGCACGAGAACCGGAATCGGAACAGGAAATACGATTGGCGCGCCAAAGTCAGTATGGAACCGACTGGCAGCGACAGCAGCGACAGCAACAGATCTTGCTCGACAAAGACCCAATGTACCGGCTTGTCAATGCTATTGCGGGTGCCACCCAACGGAGTATTGATCGTTTCGTACAGGGTCCGAACCAGGAAGTGATCGATATTCAACGTCAACGTGCCATTGAGCAGTCACGGAGAGAGATCGCCATATACGGTCCAGATTTCGTGGCCCTTGATGCACGCATTTCATCTCTTCGGGAAAAAGCGCAGCTTAATAAAGACCGGCAGTCCTTACTGGAAACCAATCGTGATCAAATCAACGTCTTCATGAAAGGCGCGCATCCTAACGCAGGAACTGCGCGAAGGAACGGGAATTGGTGGGTGTTGCCATCGGAAATCAATTCTCTTGATACTCCTCAATATGTAAATATGTCTGTTGATCTGGAGAAACTATTTTCCGGTGATTCACTTGCCGTGATACGCGTCTATGATTACGCCATGGTCCCAACGAACGATTATCGGGGTTTCCAGAAAAGCACGCATGTGGCCGCGGGGGAAGCCAGCATTACGGTCGTTCCGTACGTATACGCTGTGTACACAATGGGGCTTCTGAAAACCATGAAAACGCATATAGATGAAAATTCGTTTTCTACTATGGACGTACGTCAATTACTAATGATGGCCTTTCTTCTTATGAATGGTGGGTCGTATTCCGAGCTTGCCCACGAAGAATTCAAAAAGCAGTACGCTGCGTGCGACCAAGCGGATCTTCGCTCACTCGCTGACGAAGACAATCGAAAGAAATACCTGGCAACGATTGCATCAGAGAATTGGCATAAGCGCGCAGCGGATAAACGGGGTGGTTTGAACGCCGCTATCCGCGCGACGCTAAGTCTTAATTATACCACGGAAAGAGGAGATGACTCGCTATTCTATGGTGTATCCGGAACAGATTCCGTGCCTATGTATCGTCAACAACCGGCTGGTCCCGTTATCGCTGATGGGAGTCCTGGTAATGTCAATCGACGCAACTTACTGGACATGTTAAGCATATTTGGTGGTGGTGATCCGGTCGATGGATTTATGGACACACCAATCACGCTCCGGGATCTGTGTAAAAAAAGCGTAGATGTGCCAGAAATTTCGTTATCGGACTCGTTGAACCAGAATATTGCCAGTATTGAGGAAATCATCACGTCATTCGAGAAACCACATAGTGGAAACCTCTTTCAGGCGCTCCTTTATTTCGCGGGGTACTTTACCGGATTCGCAGGGTTGCGGTCTCTGGCTGCTTCGGGAATCATTGACGAAATGCTGCGTATCGAAAACGTGACAAAGTGGCCCACCACCCGATCGCCAAATACGAGAGCACTGGTAGAATCATTCCCAGGGCCCGTGTCGCCTTTTACGGCGACGAATGTTCTAAACCAGCCGGTCGTGCTATCCAATTCCGGCGTGACCATATCGGACGTGGTGCACTTACGTGTATTCACATCGTCGGTAAGAAATATCGCGCTAAAAAGCATCGACGATATCACCGAAGAGGCGGACAACATCAATCAGGCCATCCAAGCAGCCCAGAAGCGCTTAATTGACATGACCCGCGAAAATTACGACACGATTAACCGCCATGCTGACAAGCTGATCATGGAAGGTAAACTTGACATTACGCCCTCGTTATACTCGATGGGTAACTCGATTGACTACGCCACGGAACCACAGAACATTGGACTTATTATGTTGACACCGATTGCCCACTATGGAATTTGGGTCTCGTATCAAGTGCTGCAGGACCCTACTGTACCCGACAACCGTATCGCCGGCCTCCCATTCGACGAAATTATTCGCCACACGTCCACGGCGGTTTTCTTTGCTAAGTTTGTAGCTGCCATGCTTGCTAACAATGGTCTTGCTACAGGTGCGGGTTATCAGGCACAGGTTCGTTCAGCTCGCATCCCCCACGAGCTTGAGTCAGCAGCGGCGAGGATCTTTTCGTTCGCCTACGTGGTTGTAAGACGCGACCCGCTCACGGGAGCTGTGTTAGCTAAGCCTAGGTACCGCATTTACCAAAAAACCACACGGTCGAGAGGAGCGGCGTATTTAGTATATTGACACGTAAAAGAAGATGTAACTAGTATCTTTGTTTTGATGTGTATGGGCGATCTTATCGAAAAATATCATGTATGTGTTTTATTGTCTCAATGGAGGATATCGGATGAGTTTACTGGGCTTCTTTCCGGGTTTTGGTTCATGGGGGTTGTAGACGCAACGAAGGAGACCATACACCACGAATAAAGAAATGCATAGAATCAATACGAGCAGCACAGACGTATCTAACGTGTCTGACCCATCATATGGTGCAGGATAATCTGTGTCGGGAACCTGTGACATTGAGTTTTAAACACAATGATTCTGGTATTCTCTATGCGACGCGATATTTACTCAATGTGGGCTGCATTGCTCTGAGGATAGCAATAAACGTCCTATCGAAATACCGTGCACGGATTTTCGGTAAGTATGTGATACTGCCAGATTATCAAACACATATGTTATTGTTCTTCTTGAAAATGGATATGCAATGCCTCCACACCATTGCCACCCGTGCTTTCTCACGTGGTATCCGTCCTCTTCACGAAGGTGCTTTGCCCTATGTGTACGTTAAGCCATTGTTTCTATCCCCCCGTACGAGGAAGCTGGTAGAAGAAGGGAAGTGGGATGCACCTGAGCTCGATCACCACAACGCCCGTAGTATCATGCAATATGGCAGCAAAGTCCTAGCTTCGGCAGAAGCTCTTGAGAATGCCACGAAGTTCCCTGGCATGCCTGTTTCCGCGATCGGAAAGCGTCCGTTTGTCGTGCGTTGTTCTAACTACGACCCGGAGTCCAACGAACTGTGTATTCGGGTGGATTCCGATTTGGACATGGCGTTCTGGCTAGAGTTGAGGCTGCCGATTGCGGTCGTGGAAGAAGCATTCGCAACCTTGCCGCGACCTACTCGCCGCGAGGTTCCATGCCAAGGACGAGTCAACGGTTTTATTGAGATATTTTTCTGGCGTTACAGTAGCTACCGCCTTAATCCTGGAGTGGGTAGAAATAAGTCCGTGACTGCAACACTACATGCCACCCGCGAGAAGCCTTCTTGTGTTACTGTGGAGGTGCGTGCTGCCCATTGTCCTAAGTTTGGATTGTTCGTCGACTTTACTCCAAACTCCCTTTCGATGGCTTGCTCCATGATGCATCCCGGTACCGACCCCGTGCAGCTCGAGATACTTAAGAAGATGGCCATTAGCTACAATGCTCCAGAGGTAGCCCAGGCGATGGAGGACGCCGGCCTGTAATATACAATACATACCCAGCTCCCGTTCGTATTATCTGTGTATTTGTGCATAGACCATGTCATTCTTCTTTCTTTGCAAGCACGTACCATGTCGGCCGCTCAGATCCTGAAAAAGAGTCGGCCGAGTGCATACTCTGTTCAGGACGAAATGGCCGGGCGTGTTCCCGAGAAGGACTTCATGGACTATCGTGATCGTAATTTTGCACGCGCGAGCTCTTATCACACTATACCAGCCACTGGAAACACCGAGCCGATTTCTCGGTCTGGGTCTTTCACATACTCCTCCTCGGACTCCAGCCGGCCCTGGCACAGTACCGAGTCATCTCTCTTGGCCACTGATGGGTTTGATCTGAACCGCGCCACTCAGGATCCCGTTGTAGAGCCCGGTACCTCACTTGTTCTTAATTCTACCCGGGTCCCGGTTCAACCTGCGCGTGCGTGGAAGGGGTCCCAGCTGCTCTTGCAGCAGGCCCGGGAATATCTCACTGGCACTCTTGCTTCACTGCGAACCGAGACGGAGATAGTGGGTGCCTTTGACACCAACCAGCAAAAGAGTGGTGCCCTGAAAGCGTTCGTTCCGCTTGAAGAGTACAGCGACGCTAGGAATCGTGAACGTGCCAAGGCTTCGTTCCAACAAAACCGAGACGCATACTTTGAGAAGATGGACCCCTTGCCAGCAGAAGACACCATGGCACCATTTCTTGAGCGACCGGAGGCCTATGCGATCTTTCGTGATCTTGATGCTCGGTGCAAGACGAAGTGGATAAACCGAGACGAGTTGGCTTTCGATGAAGCTGTCAATGCCGAGCGGCCTGTCATTGAATATGTCTCTCCTTCGTACTGTGAGTCATTTCGGTATCCCAGGGAGTACTCACATCGTTTGCGAGCGAAGGAGCGGCGCCTCTGCCGAAACGGAAACCGCTGCGTATGTAAGTTGATGAATCCAGTGCGAGGATATGTGGGTGTTGAGTTTCTTACTCCCCGTGAAAACCGGCACTTTGAGGAAACCGGTACGTATGTCCGGGGTGTTACCCACCTCTGCGTTGACTGTGAACTTGCCTGGTATACAGAGCACTTCTACTTTGGTTGCCACACGGATGACACGGGCGCGACCAGCGCCATCCATCGATTTCGTGTGGTATGTGAAGAAGGTGCGTATAGCAAGCGCACGATGCTGCCGACGGTCCTCGGGTCAAACACACTTACGGGAATCGTGGGAATGATACCCACGTTCAACGAAAACTACCGAATCTACATACCCATTGAGAATGCTACCGATGCCTACCGCGTCACTGAAGTGAACGTGGGTTTTTGAAGAGCCTCAGTGCAACCAATGCATGCAACACATTTGCAAAGTCACGGCCCTTCCTCGTTCAGCGAAACCTGGAAGACCACATCACCCTTGCGGTACCCTCTCGCGATCTCTTGCGACCACGGTGCCAGTGCAAGCAAGCGGTGACGTGGGTCCGTGACTTTTACGCTCGCTCGCCTCCGTACCCCGTGTACAGCGACCGAGCACTGCAACTGCATGCATTTCAGTCCCGCGGAGACACCAGCCCTGTGTGCTGCGTACTTCGCGTGGACTGTCCACCTCGCACTCATACCACCACCCTAGCGACTACATGTCGCATTCCGGCGGTTGTACTGAGGCGTCTCTTCTCCGGTGTGTGTGCTTCCGATATCCTCGACTCTCGAGCGGGTGTCGGTGCACATCCCACCCTTGTACATTTCCTGGGCTACCCGAAAAACCGAGTTGAGTTCGTCGGGCGCCTAAATACCATTTCAGGCCTTGCTTTTTCTCCCTTTGAGGACACCCTTACCGCGTTTAGTGACAACCGGTTTGTCACTGCCGTTTGGCCCTGGATTACCTTTGGTTTTCGCGAAGCCGTTCTCGCTACTCGTACTCGCTGGGTATACTGGCGTGGCTTTCTGCTGCCCGACTCTGGCCTGGAGTCCTGTTTCAGTAATGCGTTTACACCCCACGCCATGCAGCGCAACGAATACCTTGTTTTGTTTGTGCTTCTCTGGCGGCTCCACGTCGCCGAGGTGTTTCGTGTCCTTCTCGTTGACGTTGGCGATGACCCCGACAGCAATGTCAGCTTAATTCACGACCTTGTCGTCCGGCGGCAGCACGACCCTGTTTATGTCAATCCAAACGTGTGCGCTGGAACCCGGCCAATCGATTATACTTCCCGTCCACTACACTTTCATTGGCTAACCACGCTGAGTCAATTCCAAGATTGCCACATACCACTGCTGACCAAGATGGTAGAAGGCGGCACCTATCACGACAATCCCGCTCTCCTGGCCTCTTTCTACCCGGCACTGTCCGATTCGCTCTGTAACGAAGAGTTGCCCGACATGACACCCCTGCTTCCTTTCGCGGGAATTTGGTTCGAACACGGGACAAAGAATAACGCGCGCTCTGCGGCATATGCGGTAGCACACTTTTTCCTCGGGAAGACCAATATGCAGAGTTGCCAAACACATTCTGTTGTCGACCTGGCCTACCAATACTGTAACACGATTCCAAACTTTGCATTGCTCTTCCAGAACGTCTTGCGTGCGAGCTTGTCTGGTAACCTCGTGGTTTCACGCAACCGTCTGGTGTTGGCTGCCCGTATTCGTGTAGAGTCGGCACTCACAGACCCACTGCGCTCCACCACCAGTGCTGTCAATCTGGTGGATGTGCCCCGTGAAAAGAAGAAGCATCGAAGGCGTAAACGGGAGCAGCAAGAAGAAGCCGGAGGCGAGTGCGGGCCCGAGGAGCCAAGCTGGTTGGTGTGGTTCCGCAAGCACCAGTATGTGATGACATTCTTGATGCGGGAGTGGCATGTTCAAGTAGTATGTGACTCGAGCGAGTTCATCAATATTGCCGAGCAACACCTCAAGGTGCGGCAGGGTGCCAGGCTCGTATGTGCTACCAACGCAGCCATCCGGGCCAACTTAAATCGGCAGTGTGTTCGCCAGACCGATCCTCGCAGCCCTCTCACATGGGACGCTATTGATGGTGGCGATGACGGTGGAACGGACGCCGGGGGCGAAAAGACGATCGTTGGCTTCTCCCATGTGCAATCGCGCCTTGCCTTTGTCCACCTTCGTCACCACGGCTTCATCAAGCTTCTCTGGGACAAAAGCAAGAGCGTGCCCAATCAAAAAGAGGGTCGGGTGTCGCTTCCGCCCACCGTGACGCTGGATCACTTACAATTTGCAGCCTGGTGTTTTGTTACCCAGCGAACGTCGTCCATTGAACCATTGAGCATCCTTAAGTCGCTTGGGATCACGGAAGGTGGTTTCTCGCTACTTCGTGATATGCAATACGTGTATTATGAGTATAAGTGCCGACCTAGCCGCTTCCACCACTGGATGCGCGCCCTCTATGTGCACTCGAAAAACGACTTTGGTATCGTTTGTCGGTTTCTCGTGTATGTGCGACGGTTCCAGAGTGAACGTGTCTTCTACTTGCCTGCGGACGAGAAGGCCATGCAAATTATTCAGCAGCGACGAACGATCTCGCTGAGCCCAATTGATGCTACCACGTCAAACTTGGGAACGGTGTACCACTGTCGGGTCTGCAACACCTGGTCTGCACCGGTGGTGTCATCAGGAAGCCGACCAGATCCACACTCCTTCCTGGCTGCGGTCCGAAAGAACGTTAATCCCAGTCGAACGAGAAATGACGTACTAGAAGAGGTGGACAAGACCCGCGTCCACATAACCAGTGCCACTCCCTGTTATACGGATCCATATAGCGGGGAGGTGTACTGCAAGAACTCAAATGTGATACACGATGAGGACATCCATGCTGTCCAGAAAACGGAAAGTGGGTTCACGTATCTGCGTGACTACTATGACTTTGAATTAACCCATACACACACATGTGGCGCACAAGGCATGCAGAAGGTGTATATGCCAGGAACGTTACATCTCATGGGAACGGGTATCATTGGAATGTGTTTCTTCTGTGAGAACGTGTGTAAAGTTAAGGTGGAGAACTGGACCTCGTATGGCATTAGCTGCGGATGCCATGACATTAGAGAACATGGTGACGAGCATCCTTCTTCTGTAGCATATGATTGTATTTATGACATGCATTAGTGACGGAATACACTATTCTAGAAAATGTTTGGTATGCGAGAGCAGATTATATCTACTGTGTCGGTGCGGTTCGTTCCACACCATGATGGATACATGTAACTAAAAATCTGCCAGTCGCTTTCTCTGATTTGCACCATATACAAGGAACACCACAGCATGAGAAAAGACAGTATTGCCTTTACGGGCCATCCGATAGGGCGTATTTGACGTGGGTCGATCTTATATAATGACATCAGTACGACAGCCCGAGGCGATGGAATTAGCAATGGCATGCCACAGACATGGTATTTTGTGCACACCGTACAGTAGACATCCCAGCTGAGCCGGCGAAGCCAGTTTAACATAGGTGCCATGAAAAGCACCATGACTGCGTACATCGGACGGGTGGTCACAGAGGTTGCTGCAGTAGTAACAAAGAACGTCGCGACGATATATATCTCGGTCACGACCGTGCACACCAGGACATACAATGGTGTTACTTTGCGGTTTTGCATGAACTGTGATGTGTACCACATGGAGAGAACCGCAAACATCGCCCGTGTAAACGCGATGGTAAGAGAAGCAACCCGGCATTCAAATTCGTTAAACCGTTGCGTGCATGGTATGCGGTTTAGCTCTGTTGCCATGATACTCGCCCACTGGTAAACCAGCATTTGTGTTGTATCTCGCATAAGATGGGAACCGTACACGGTTTTTTGGCGGATGATGGTTTTTGTTCGCATTGGTTCATATGTAACCAAGCTAACCAGCCATGTGATAGGAAGAAGAAAAAGCACGTACATGGAAACGGTGACAATAGAATTGTGTATGTAATCAAGCCTAATGATCACTGTCGTGATAACGACGTGAACCAACGCATGAATTGGTAGAAATTGTTGCACGCTCCAATTAATCCCGCCTGCGAGATCCCATGCGCGTTTTATCATGCCTGGAAGGCGGTAGCGTGGTGTAAGGAGTGAATCACGGTAACAGGACGCGGTATCACTTTTCGCGTATCGTCGATATTCAGCTCTCGTATTTAACGTGCATACATTTAACAAATACGACTGGTGTAATCTTATTGTGTAATGGAGGTCAAGCGGTGTCAGTGTTTCTAATATTCTTTAGCGGAGCACACGTATGAATCGTGTAGAATACGACCATGTTGAGCGACCGAGTGTCAAAGCCGCACTGCGTGACTTTTTGGTGCAATATCGACGTCGCGTCAACAAATCGGCAATGATATCCTTCCGTCCCATGGTACGGCGATATGATGTTGTGTTTCGCCATGAAATACCTATTCGCCACCCAGATCAACGCATAGTTGATTTGTGGGACATCAACCTCGATACGTGCATATGTGTCACGCCCCATACAATTATGGAATGCCGCCTTTTCTACAACAAACATGCCGAATGTTTGTGCGATCGAATTGGCCGTCTCTGTCATGAACCTATTAAATTGAGGGAATTCTTGGAACAATACCAAGGAATATGCGATGATATTGCAGGAGAACATGGATCCATGAACATTGTTGCGAAGAGCGGTGTATTGTTTGCAGAATTCTGTATACCCCTCAGTGTTGACGTTCGAGATGATGGGTTCACGTTTGTGATGCTCATGGGCCATGAGCATGAAATCATCAGCGTCATCCTCACAGATGCTGACCTGGGTATTGAAAATGACGCATCCGATGACGACGAGTCCCGCCCGTCCAAAAAGCGCAAACGCCAGCGTGACGTTAGCAGTGAATCACTGGATGACGATTGAAACAATTCGTAAATACATATCATTTCTATTTTCATCGTATAGCAACCGATGGCTACTCTTGTGTTTACATTCGATTCGCATCCGTCTCGGTCGATCCAGGTTGTGATCAAGCGAGCACATGAAGAGAAGCTCAGTCGTCTCGAGCGAATGGCAACTGCCGTACGCTCGAATGAACACCGGGGCGGAAACACTTCCAATTGGACACCCACACCACTGTCAGCTGAGGATACACATCGAATTGTGCTGGGACAGACGGCGGCTGGTGCAATTCAGCGGTTGATCGCTGCTAAGCGCATCACCTACGCGGAGCGAGAAGTAAAGATTGGAAAGGATCGCCTGACGGATGAAGTTCGAAAGCGTGTTCAAGATGGAGGTGAGGTGCCGGTTCAACTGAGTCGCTGGCAAACCCTGGTCAGCCGTCTGCCCAAACCCGGTGGGCGGTTTGGAGTGCCCCAAGTGAATCTCAGTCCGGAAGAACGGCACGCCCGCGTACGCGTGATACTACATGAAACACAGGCCATCGTCAAGAAGTATGAAACTGGGATGATCCCAGATGCGGAACGGCAGACGATAATGCGTCGTTATCTTGGTATCCTGGGTGAAAAAGTGGACTGGGCTATTGCTACCATGGACTCTCCCTTGCCAACTGCCAACCAGCTGACGGTCTCTCTGCTCAAAGAATACGGACTCGGGGTCAAAGATCTTGTATTTAAGTGCCGCATTCCCATCTCCGAACTCTACGATGCCCAGATCATCACATCTCTGGATGATCTGACCACCCTCGGCTTTTCGCCGGAGTTTCTCGGCGATGACAGCACCAATTTTTCGGTGGATGATTTCGTCTCGCTCTTCAATGGGTCGTACACTGTACTTAAGCAACAATTTGGGGTAACCGTGGCAGCATTACCTCGAAACGCCTTCTCGGTCAATCAGCTGCACATGCTCTCGTTTAATTTTGCCAGTGAGCGCGGTACACTGGATGATATTGGGCGCATGGGTTTGACGGTCAATCAGCTTGTGGACTTTGGTCTCACCACGGACATCCTAACGAATAAGTTCCACATGGATAACATAGGGGACCTTTCTCGCAAGCTCCACTGGAGTAAGAGTGACATCTCCACGTTCGTTGGTCATGGTAGCGATCGTCGTCCACAGGTGGTTATACAGTAGTGTAGTAGGGCATGCGTGGATTGGCTTCTTCTTCATCTTTGTCTTCCTGTGTCTACCGGCACATGCCGTCGTCAGGTAAAAAAGAAAAAGGAAAACGAAGACATAAATGGACGCAAACAAAGCAATAAAAGTCTATAATTCCGTTACCGTTGTTCGCTGAGACTGGAAACGAAGACACTGAGTTGTTCGTTCCCCAGATCCCGTTGGTGATCACGATTTTCTCGAGGCCGCTTTTTTGCTTACGTGTCCATCCGTACTCGGTGCCCTGAAACTTGTCGAGAACCTTGAGGAGATCTTCTTGCCACTGCGTACTCTGCTTTCCACCTATGGTGTAGCAATAGATATGGGACTCGGGCTGCGATACGGTCAATGCCGCCGCAAACGTAGTCTGAATAAAACTCTTTCCGCTACGGCGTGAGAGGGTGGCAATGAACCCTTGCTTTGGCATGTCGTCGCCAAACAACTTCTTGATGAGACGGGAATTCTCCGTTAGATCATAGCGGAAAATCTCGATGGCCTGTACTCGTCTCATGCGCATGTACATCACAGATTGGACGTGCGACATGCGATGGTTTTTGTCTGCCAGCACTTCAAACGCGTGCGTAAAATATTTCCAGCGAATCACACCCGTAGCCCGTCGTCCCCCGTAGGACTTTACGCGATTTGAATGTGTGTTATTACGGGATTTGGTATTTTCCGCGGCCCGCGAGATAATCGAATCGATGGTACTCTGCACAAAACTGTCACCTTCTCGTGCTGGCCCCGAGCGTGTGTTTTGCAGGGCGGTCGTTCGGGTTTGCTGAAGTTTATCAAGAATCGAGCGTAGGTGATCTTCTGCCCGTAGAAAAGTAGCACCCGGTGCCTGTCTCAGGAGCGAACGACTGCTTCCGGCTCCGTGGAGTGGAAACCGGTTGTTGTTGTGCTGTGCAACCGCTAACATCGTAAAAGAGAATGACCGGGTGCTCACTCTTCTTCTGTGTAAGGATGTCCATCCGCGCAGCCCAGGTTGTTGGGCTGGCGGGAGGTCTTGCTGTTTCCGCAACCTTTATCTATGCGCTCATCTCAAACAAGTTTTCTGAAATCCTACAAGAGATCTTATTTGGTGCATTCGATCAGTTTGAATTTTACGTGATTATCTTGCTGATCGCCGCCTTTGCGTTCTCCAAGTTCCAGGCTGTATACACAAACTACGCCACGAGCGATGGCGTAATTGACCGATTGGAGTTATTCGGAATCAAACTTATCGGCATTGTCAGTCTTATTATCATCCCAGCATTGGCGGGTGTTATTGCTGAAATCCTGCGGGCGCAGTCCAATAACTCTGAACTACATACCTTCGAGGTTATTTTCATCGGACTCATCATTGTTATTTACATCTTCGTCTTTTCTAGTCAGGTTAGTATAAACGAGGAGAACCTACAGTATGCCGACAGGCGTTTTATTGCTCGGCGATTAATACACTCGTAAACGTATTGCTGTGTTCTGTGCGTCGCAAAAGCAATTACATGGGATACAATTTCTATTCACACCGGTGTGTGATCATCCGGAAAATATACTTTATCCTTTTTCTCTTCTCCCATGTACCATCGTAATCGACTGTCATTCGCTTATTCGAGTGCTAACCCGCGGTCCATTCACTGTTGGTTATGCGTCTTTCTGTGCTGCTTATCGTGGTATTTTCTGCCTTGTTGATCGCCTGCCGTGCGCTCCCAGAGCCTATTCCATGCAGTTCGGCGACCGACTGTGTTGCTGCACCTTGCCTGTTAGAACCGTGTGTCACCCCCGATGCGGTTGATTGCATCTCCAGCAAATGCCGCGTTCTTCATACCGATCCGTCGTGCCCCGTCGTCTCCCCTTACTCCATCTGTACGCTTAGTATGATCGATCCGATCCTTATTGCCGTTCTCCCTAGCGCTGTGTTCTACGACGCCTGTCGCGTGGAAGATATATGCGATTCGTTGCCACTTCCCACAGGAACGGAACGGTATGTATGTAACAACGATACCCTCGTGTGTGATCCGATCGAATGTCCCGTCCAGGACTGTTTTGTAACCGGCAGCGACCCCGCCACCGGTGAATGTACACTCACCCCCGTTGAACTCCCCACAAAACCAGCGGAGACTGATGATACCTGCTTCGACGCGTACTGTGATGACACCCAGGGCGTACCCGGGGGCCTGATACAAAGTTCCTTTTTCAACTGCAATGAGTACCTCAACGACCCATGTGGCTTGTACCAGTGCAATGACATGATGCCATTCTGTACCCTGATTGGAACTCGCGAGGGGACTTACGCAGATAACAATGGGATATTGACACAGTGTGCAACAGGAGACGTGCTCTCTTCCCATATTGACGTTTCTGATATCTTGCTGCCCACGCCCACCTTCAATAGCATAACTAGCTACCAGACTGAGACCGAAACCTCAGTGGAGGTTACAGGCGATGATATTGCCGTGACGCAATCCATTGACTTGATAATTTCGAATGCCATTATGCTTGAACCACTGGATGTCCTTACAACCAGTACGTTAGTGTTCGAGGGTAATCTCGCCCTAACCATTGATCCACTCCCGACGGTGTATGATACATACCCTGCAAATAAGTCGGTCTCTGTCTCCGGCTGTGATCCATCTGCATTTGACACCGCTGTATGTACCACAACAACCATATTATTCGATTCGGCTGGCACCGCGGTCGAGTACGTTTCTTACTTTGGCCTAGAGTCAGGAACGACCAATCTCTTTATTATGCTCATGGCCGGTCCGGACGTAACAAAGCGAGGTATTTCCCAAGGAACGACAGATAAGGAATTCAAGATGACGGTTGTCTTCGGTCCCAACTTTTTCCCCCAGGCTGGCCGCTACGTGTTCTCAGTGAAGCTTGGGGTATTAGCACCAACGCTACCACCAACTCCCTCTCCTATGCCAACCCCCACTCCTACTCCCATGCCAACTCCCGTCCCTCTTCCAACATGCACGCTGTCGCGTTGCCACTGGCTC
>Ga0209013_10003698_pt1 | contig 13511 bp, 13 predicted proteins | sample Cruoilmetagenom2_FD_187291 | JGI IMG/M metagenome (GOLD analysis project Ga0209013, IMG submission 187291) | Oil polluted marine microbial communities from Coal Oil Point, Santa Barbara, California, USA - Sample 2 (SPAdes) (version 2) | ecosystem: Environmental > Aquatic > Marine > Oil seeps ... | reverse complement strand
ATACCAAAGTGATCCTGTCCAAGCATCTTTGTTTCCTAAAGCAATTGGATCAATTCCATCTTCTTTAAACGCTTTTACAACATTTTCTAATTCTTCAAACGTTTTTGGTGCTTCTAAACCTTGTTCATCAAACATTGCTTTATTATAGTAAAGTGTTACGATGTTAAGCTCTAATGGTAAACCGTAAGTCTTACCATCTAGTGCATAAGCTTCTGCAGTTCCTGAAACAAAGCTATCACTAAGTTGCTCTTCAATAACATCGTCTAATGGAGCGAACATATTACCACCAACATAAGGCTCTAAAAATCCTGCTGCCCAAGTCATACCTACATCTGGAAGTTCTTTAGATGTTGATAAAACTCTTAGTTTGTCTTTATATTGCTCATTACTCAACACTTCCAGATCCACTTTAACTCCATCATGTTCTTTTTCGTAATCTGCAATAATTTCATTTACAACATCATAATGCTGTTTGGAGCTTCCTTCAGGCCATAAATGCATAAACTTAATTTCTTTGTCATCACTTGAACTTGATGATGTTTCACCTGAATCTGAACACCCTGCCAATAAATAAAATACAGAAGCAAATAGTAGAATTTTAATCATTTTGTTGATTTTCATTCTTATTTCCCCCACCCCAGTTATTTTTACAACAATATTCTGAATATTGTATGCGTTTTCATTGTAGCAAACTAAACTAAGTTAGTCTAGTGGATAAACAAAGTTTTTTTATCCGTCTTTTATATGTTAGAATGATGAAAACGAGAGAAAGAGCTGAAGAAGGATGAAACTGAGCGACCATCAAACATGGAATCACCATGTTGTAAAAAAAGGTAACAAATCATTAGTTCTAGATAAAATAAAATACAACTCCCCCATTTCCAGAGCTTCAGTTGCAAACCAAGTCGGATTAAACAAAGGTACGGTGTCCTCTTTAGTGAACGATCTACTAGAGGAACACCTCATTTATGAATCTGGGCCAGGTGAATCTAGTGGTGGAAGAAGACCAGTCATGTTGCTGTTTAATGAAAAAGCAGGCTACTCCATCGGAATAGATCTAGGCGTGAACTATTTACTTGGTGTACTAACAGACCTTAATGGAAACATTCACACAGAGAAGCAAATAACCTTTAAAAGTCTATCTTACGAAGAGATTGAAGTTAAGTTATTTGAAACAATTGAGTTCCTTCTCAAGTCCACACCTGAGTGTCCACATGGTGTGATAGGGATTGGTGTTGGGGTCCCTGGAATTGTCGATAAAGATGATAATATTTTGTTAGCGCCAAATTTAAACTGGCGGAATGTAAATTTGAAAAGAGTTCTGGAAGAAAGATATGTTCTCCCAATCATCATAGAGAATGAAGCCAACGCTGGAGCATATGGTGAAAAAAACTTTGGTGCCGGAAAAGATTTTGAAAACGTTATTTATGTGAGTGCAGGTATTGGTATAGGTGTTGGGTTGATACTAAATGATTCTCTTTATAAAGGATCTAATGGATTTTCTGGAGAACTTGGTCATATGACGATTCAAGCAGGAGGCGCTAAATGTCGTTGTGGAAATGAAGGATGTTGGGAGTTATATGCTTCAGAACAAGCGCTTGTTAGACAGGCTGAAAAGCTGGATATCCCTTCTGATATGCAAGATTTAGCAGGTCTGGTGACACTTGCAGAGAGCGGAAATAAAGAAATCATTGCATTATTTGAACAAACTGGAGACTATTTAGGTATCGGGATTAATAACATCATAAATATATTTAATCCACAACAAGTTATTATAGGTAATAGATTGGCCTACTCTGAAAAGTGGTTAAAGGACTCGTTAAACAAAAGAATTTCAAATCAAGCACTTTGGTTCCAACAAAATGATCTGCAAATCGATTTTTCTGAACTGTCGACAAGATCTACTGCATTAGGTGTTGCTGCTTTTTCCATCGAAAAATTTTTGTCCGTCAGTATACAGCAAGATGCTGCTATGGAGTAGAATCTATTGAATTATCTAAAAATTTTAGCTTGCCATTTTATTTAATCTAGTGTTATATGTATTAACATATTGAAGAAAATTCTATTTTAGGAATTATTAGGAGCACCAATAATACTATGAAGCCTATTATTTAATTTGTATTGTTAGCAACTATATAAGCTAAAATGGGTAAAAACTAGATGCAAAGGATGATGACAATTGACCACTATACGAAATCCAATATTACCTGGCTTTAACCCCGATCCGAGTATTTGCAGAGTTGGGGAAGACTATTATATTGCCGTTTCTACTTTTGAATGGTTCCCTGGTGTTGGTATTTATCATTCCAAGGATTTAAAAAACTGGCGTTTAATTTCTCGCCCGCTTAATCGTATTAGTCAATTGAACATGATGGGAAATCCTAACTCAGGTGGTGTTTGGGCACCTGCCTTGTCCTACAGTGAAGGGCAGTTTTGGCTAATATTCACCGATGTAAAAGTCACCGAGGGGCAGTGGAAGGATTGCCATAATTACCTAGTCACTTGCGATACCATCGATGGCGAATGGTCAGAGCCTATCTATTTAAACAGCTCTGGTTTTGATCCGTCCTTGTACCACGATGAATCTGGTAAGAAGTATTTAGTGAACATGAAGTGGGATCACCGTCTCCACCATCATAATTTTTATGGTATTGCACTACAGGAATATGATGTGGACCAGCAGAAATTAGTTGGGGACTCTACTATTATCTTTAAAGGAACGGATATTAAATTAGTGGAGGCTCCTCATCTATATAAAATAAATGACTATTATTATTTACTAACTGCTGAAGGTGGCACAAAATACGACCATGCTGCCACTATTGCACGCTCCAAAAACTTAGAGGGTCCTTACGAGGTACATCCGGATAATCCGTTAATAACTTCTTTTCCCTATCCGCGAAATCCTTTACAAAAGTCAGGTCATGCTTCTATCGTCCAAACCCACACGAACGAATGGTTTTTAGTTCATTTAACCGGTCGCCCATTACCAAAAGACAACCAAGCATTATTGGATCCGCGTGGTTATTGTCCACTCGGAAGAGAGACTGCTATCCAAAGAGTAGAATGGAAAAATGATTGGCCATATGTTGTGAATGGTAATGGACCGTCACTCGAAATTGAAGGACCAGCAATTGAGGAAGTTGTTTGGGAAAAGGATTTCGAAGAGAAGGATGATTTTAACGGAGAGCAACTAAACAATCATTTCCAATCACTACGTATACCTCTTGGCGAACATATCGTTTCCCTAAAAGATAACCCTGGTCATTTACGACTATACGGAAAAGAATCTCTCACTTCTAAGTTTACACAAGCATTTATAGCAAGACGTTGGCAGCATTTTAACTTTACTGCAGAAACAAAGGTAGCCTTTAACCCAAATACTTTTCAGCAATCAGCTGGCCTGGTCAACTATTATAATACCGAAAACTGGACAGCACTTCAGGTTTCCTGGCATGAGGAAAAAGGAAGAATTCTTGAGTTAAGTACATGTGATAACTTCACTTTCGATCAACCACTTAAAGACAACGAAATCGTAATTCCAGCTGAACAGCAATATGTTTATCTAAAAGTAGATGTCCAAACATCTTTTTACGAATATTCCTATTCATTTGACGGGGAAAATTGGATACTAATTCCTATTAGACTCGCATCACATAAGTTATCAGACGATTATATACAGGGCGGTGGTTTCTTCACGGGAGCATTCGTCGGCATGCAATGTCAGGATACTTCCGGTCAAAGCATCCCTGCAGATTTTGATTATTTTATCTATAAAGAAGCTGAATAACTATATTTATTCATATCGTAAAAATTGTATTTTTCCTGTATTTCAAACCATATTAAGTAGGCATCAAAAAACGTCGAGAGGGGTTTTCTTATGAGAAATGGTACTCATCTTGGAGCTAACAAAAGGGGTTCTATGGCGAGACGACCTGCAACTAGTAAGAAAGAAGAGATTTCTCTAGAGTTGGCTGAACTTGGTTATTTAACACCAAAACAAGGTTCAATGTCTCCAAATCGACGTGATATGAGTGAGAGGGATAGATCTTACTAAATCGAAGATGTAAAAAACGGCCACAACAATCGTTGCGGCCGTTTTCTGTTTTTTATTACACTTTACTTTCCCCTCTGGCACCTCATTTTTTGAGGTTTACGTATAGTGCGACATTAGACTACCAGGGTTGGATTTTTCCATCCATACAATTCATTTTCTTTAATGTAATTATAGCAACTGGTAGGCAACAGATATTTTGCTTCTCCACCCATCGCAAATTCATCACGGATATAGGTAGAACTGATTTCCATGGCAATACCCTTATCGATTAAGTGAAAAGTGCTGCCATCGTCGTTATTACGCAGTAAAGGAGAACCACTTATAGCTTTCAACATATCAATACCATCTCTAGCCATGACTATAAATTTATTTTCGCTCACTAGTTTATCTGCACTTCCCCACTTACCATCTCCGATATCCACTAATAAGTCTGCTCCCATAATGAAATATAAATCATCCTCTGGGTAGACTGTCTTTAAGTGCTTCATTGTGTCATAGGTGGAGATTTTCCATGCATCTTGCTTCATTTCAAAATCATCTAAGGTAAATTTTTCATCAGACTTAATCGCCATTTCTAACATGTTCCAGCGATGTTCATCCTCTGTATTCATCGTTTTGTCTTTTCTTTTGTTGGAGCAAGGTAAAAAGATGACCTTATCTAACTTGCAACGATTCGCTATTGTGCTCGCTGTAAAAAGATGTACATTGGTAATGGGGTCAAAGGATGACCCGTAAATTCCTATCTTAGCCATTAGTTTTCCTCCAAGTAATCAAAATATTTGGTTATTTCATCGTGCCTGTACTTTTTCTTTTACCTGTTGGATATTAGCCATTTTGTTATCCCAACATTTTTGACTTAAGTCAACTGGGTATTCTTCGGGATTGAGAAGGCGTTTATATTCATCCCATAGGTACACCAAGTTTTCTTTAACATCTTGTTGAATCTCTAAGATTCCTGGTAATTCGTATACCTGTTTCCCATCCACAAATATGTCATGATGAAGTTCTTTTGCTTTGTAATTTGTCACAAACTTACTGATATACGTATGAACCGGGTGGAACATTTTCAGTTTTTCTTGTTGTTCTGGTTTTTCATCATCCATGGCAATGTAATCACCTTCAGACTTATTACTCGTTAGGTTGATAATACGATAGACTTTTTTTAGTCCAGGTGTAGTAACTTTCTCTGGGTTCCCCGAAATCTTAATAGTATCGACCATATTCCCATGATCATCTTCAATAGATACTAATTTGTACACTGCACCTAGTGCTGCTTGATCATAAGCAGTAATTAGTTTCGTACCGATTCCCCATGCATCAATTTTAGCTCCTTGATGCTTTAATTGAGAAATAGTATATTCATCCAAATCATTAGATGCGACAATTTTCGTCTGTTTAAAACCAGCATTGTCTAACATTTTTCTCGCTTCTTTGGACAAGTATGCTAAATCGCCACTATCAAGTCGGATTGCTTTGAAGTTAATCTTATCACCTAGCTCTTTTGCTACTTTGATAGCAGTAGGAACTCCAGATTTTAAGGTGTCATAAGTATCTACTAAGAATGTACAATCTTTATGTCTTTTTGCATACTTATGAAATGCGGTATACTCATCGCGATACGCTTGAACCATAGAGTGGGCATGCGTACCAGATACAGGAATACCAAATAATTTCCCAGCTCGCACATTACTAGTTGCTTCAAATCCTCCGATAAAGGCAGCTCTTGTTCCCCAAATAGCTGCATCCATTTCTTGTGCACGTCTCGTACCAAATTCCATAGCGGTTTGATCACCAATCACTTGTTTCATACGAGAAGCTTTTGTTGCTATTAGCGTTTGGTAATTGACGATATTCAGTATAGCTGTCTCTATCAATTGTCCTTCAGCTAAAGGAGCTTCAATACGTAGCATAGGTTCGTTATGGAAGACCAATTCTCCTTCTTTCATCGAACGAATCGTTCCAGTGAATCTAAGCGTTTGAAGATAAGCTAAAAAGTCTTCTCCATAACCTAGTTCGTTTTGAAGATACTCTATGTCACTCTTTGTGAACTGAAAGTTAGAAATATATTCGACAATTCTTTCTAGTCCGGCATATACCGCGTATCCGTTACCGAATGGCAACTTTCTAAAATATACCTCAAACACTGCTTTACGATTGTGTATATTATCTTCCCAGTATGTTTCTGCCATATTGATTTGATAAAGGTCGGTGTGTAAGGCTAATCCGTCATCTTTATAAGATTTTGTCATGTTAAACCCTCCATTTCATTATAATGCCTATTACCTTGCGTTCAACTGCTGTACGCTTCTATCTAATTTCAGCACCGATGCTATTTTGGAAATGACCTAATGCCCATTCATGGCCCAGTTGGTTGAAGCTTGCAACAGCATCTTTATACACAACTACTTTAAAGCCCTTGTTATAAGCATCTACAGCTGTGTGAAGGACGCAAATATCTGTACATACGCCCATGAGGTGAACTTCTGTAATCTGTCTTTCTCTAAGTTTTAACTCTAGATCTGTACCAGCAAACGCAGAATACCTCGTTTTGTTCATCCAATAGACTTGTTCATTGTTTCGGTTGTTGTCATATACATCTTTGAGTTTTCCATACAAATCTCTTCCTTTGGTTCCCTCTATATTGTGAGGAGGAAATAACTTAGATTCAGGGTGGTACTGATCATCCTTTTGATGAGTATCTATAGCAAACACCACATAGTCACCGTTTGCTACAAAGTCTTCCGTTACTTTTACAATAGCTCCCTCAATATCCTGCCCTGGTTTACCACATGTTAATGCCCCATTGTCTGCTACAAAATCTACCGTATAGTCAATATTTAATAATGCTTTTTTCATCATTCATCCGCTCCTTCATATTAAGTAAATTATCAATTCTTAAATTGTTAATCAATAATAAGAAAAAATTAATAGTTTGCATGATAGATGGAAACAAAGGGCTCGAAGTCGGTAAACTTGTATAATTGTGCTTTGTTTTTTGACCATCTATTCGATTTTTTCAACTCTCCGTCAATTACTACTTTTTCTATGAATGGTAGTGAAGGGGCTTTTCTGAAGAACTGAGAATCCAACTTAATCCATGAGTCATCTAATACCGTTAATAGTACGCCTTGTAATTCGGACAACACGAATTCTTTTGGTAAAAAGTTCTTTGCTAATGTAGTAAGCGACATATCTTTTTTTATAATCCAAATAGCATCTGCTATTATTTGTTGGTGGTCGAAAGCGAGTTCTAGCTGATTGATTTCTTCTAATGTGAATAATTGAACATCTGAAGCATCATCCGCTGCTTTACGTCTGACCAATTGGTTTTCAGGTACGATGGCATAATGGGCATTCGAGATAATCCATGCACGTTTGTCACGTCCAGGTTTGTCGTAGGTACCAAAATGTTTAATCTTAAGATTGCTTACCCCAGTTTCTTCTTCTAGTTCTCTTGAAGCTGCTTCAAATGCTGTCTCATCTGGTTGAACAAAACCACCTGGTAACGCCCATTTACCACCTTCTACGTTCGGCTCGCCTTCAGCATCCTTCTCTGCTCGCTGGATTAACATCAACTTCAACTCTTTTACCGGGGGTTTGTGCTTTTCTACCTCAGTTGAAATGATGGTAAAGACCGCAATGTCACTAGTATATCCACCTGGAGTTTGATATTTTTTGGCATCGTAGTTTTCTAGCATTTCTTCTTCGGACTTATATTTCCCCATTATATTACCTACCCTTCCATTAGATTTAATTGACTTATCTTTGATTAACAGTTTGTTATTTGTTAATTATATATTACGCTTTAACTTTTATTTTTGCAAGGCATAAGTCCAGTTTAAGTTTTTTTATTTAGATAAGGTTATTTTTCATTATGAAAACGATGGTGTCTGGTACAGGTTGGTCTATATTTCCTCAGCACTCCTAAAATATATGTTCTTATATAATTATTTTCAATAAAAAAAGACAAAATAAAAGGAAATCCTTTTGAATAATAGAGTGTGTAAAGACCATCTTAAGATGGTGTCTATTTCACACCCCTATTTCTTTAAGGAAATCCCTTACTATAGTAAATACTTAAACTAACATAAGTAGTTTAGCCGCATGGGACTTAATCTTACGCTTGTAACTTATGACGGAATGGGCATTTCCCTTGAATTGGCTCAATATCATCACCAATAAAGGATTGCTTCCATTCATTATGCGCCGGATCCCCAAAGTGGCCAATATCCGGGTGTTTAGGAAGCTGATCCCAAACTTCTACGCGTTTGCGAACCTTTTCACGTGACATAATTCCACCTTTTTCAGTTCCTTCTAATCCTTCGAAGATCTTGCGAGGTTGGAATCCAAGAACCATGGCATTTCCTAGATGGCGAGTCTTTCGCTTCTTATATGCTGGAGCATTTCCAAAGACGAAAATCGGCTCACCATTGAATCGGAAATCCCATAAATAGTGATCAGGATCACGCGGGCTGTCTTCTGGCCATTCAACTTCATCTACATCATGCAAGTATTGTAAGATATCCCAAAATTGTTTTCTATAATCATCTATCGAACCCTCTTGCTCAAAAGGTTCTACAAATACAAAAAGTCCATGTCTTTTATAGTTTGGTAATTTAAACAAATCTAAAAACCCTTCTACTGCAGAAGGTAGATTACTCCAATCTTCTTGGCTAATATAAGCATAGCGAAGCTCACCTTTCAATTCTCCACTCATACCAAAAAAACAAGGAAAAGTCTTATCTGTTACAGTATTATGAAAAGTTTCATATTCCTTATAAAGCCAATTTGGCAAGTCCGTTCTTGTTTGAAAATCTTCCTTTGTCAATAATGCTTTTTCCTTAGTAATCATATAATCGCCCCCACTAACAATATTCGCATATCTCATAGTCTTGTCTGTACCCCATTCTAAATTTCTTGAAACAACCATACTCCATTGAAAATAAACTTTAAAAATAGGTTATACAACAAAAATATAGGGAATAGAAGAGTAATGAATATAAAATAGTGGAGGATTCTTTATGGTAAAAATAATTGAAGATCAATCTCAAATTAGTTGTCAAAGTGAATATGGAACACTTCAAAAAGTCGTTTTATGCGAGCCACAATATATGGAAATAAAAGAAGCAATTAATGATGTTCAGAAAAAATATATGGTTGATAATATTGACCGTTCACTTGCTATTTTGCAACATCAACAATTTGAAGAAACTTTACGGAATGCCGGTGTGGAAGTAATAAAATTAAGACCAAGTAAAGACCATCCCGAACAAGTATTCACCAGAGATATTGGATTTACTTTGGGCAATCGCTTATTTATATCTGAAATGGCAAATCCCATTCGTCAAGGTGAAGAGAAAGTGTTAGCTCAGTGGATGAATGAACATAATATTTCTTATAAAAAACTTTCAACCCACTCTATAGAAGGCGGCGATGTTATCATGGATGGCAATCGTGTGTTTATAGGGATAAGCTATCGTACATGTATGGACGCTATTCAAGCTTTGCAAAAAGAGCTACCGGATTTCGAGATTTTACCTATTCCTTTTAATCCTAAATATTTGCATCTAGACTGTGTGTTCAATATTCTTTCCTCAAAAGATGCATTGATTTATCCTGAAGCACTCGACCCCAAAATTGTGGAGCTATTATCGAGCATGTATAATTTGATCGAAGTGAGCGAAAGCGAGCAGTTCTCCATGGGTACGAATGTATTGTCTATTGGTAATAAACGTGTGCTTAGTTTGCCAATAAATCAGGAAGTAAATAAACAGATGAGACAGCATGGGTATGAAGTATTAGAGGTAGATTTTTCGGAAATTATTAAATCTGGCGGATCATTCCGATGTTGTTCCATGCCGATTGAACGTCTTCAATAAGAAGAATAATTATAACAGGCCCATACCTCTTCAAAAGGTATGGGCCTGTATCTTTCAGTATGATATTAATTAAAAAGGATTTGTTGCTAAAAGACTAGCTGTTTTCACGTAAATTCTTGGATTTAATTTTAATTGCGACACTATGAACTCTGCTATATCTTCTGGTTGCATAAATTGTTCAATTTTATCTTTATCCACTAAAGCTGACTTAGTTGCGAGCTCTGTTACTACTGTACTTGGAGTTAATGCTGTCACACGTATATTATTTCTGCGAACTTCTTGAGCCAATGACTCTGTTAGTCCAATAACACCAAATTTGGAGGCACTATAAGCACTCGAACCAGGCGCACCATTTAATCCATTTGTAGAAGAGATGTTAATAATATCTCCTCCATTTTTTTCGATCAATTGAGGAAGTACTGTATGCGTTACATAATACGTACCCATTAAGTTAACATCGATAATTTTTTTCCACTCCACAGGATCTGTATCAACTAGCTTCTCAAAACCACCAATTCCTGCATTGTTTATTAATATATCAGCAGTTCCTAATTCACTAGTTAATTTCTCTATAGCTTTTTGCACTTCTTCTAAAGAAGAAACATCTGCTGGGGCATAAGCAACTTTAACATTAAAGCTATCTATTTCTTTAGCTACATCCTGTAAAGCTTCCTCTGTTCTTGCAAGTAGTCCAACGTTGACTCCTTCTTTTGCCAAAGCAATAGCTATCGCTTCACCAATACCTCTTCCTGCTCCTGTTACAAATGCAACTTTTCCTTTTAATGATTGTCCCATTTTTAACAACTCCTTTATCATTGGTAATCTATTCTTATCATAGTCCTGTATAATGAAAAACTCCATTTAAACAACTTCACTATGCAAAGTTTAGCATCAATTGTCTACCATGTTTTTATTTATAAATGTTGAAGTACCAGTGACCATTAACAATAGAATTTACTTTGACATTTCCAAAGGTGATTCTACACAACCATTTTCTAACCATCTGATTATCACAGCTGCGACACCATGTGCCCGGTATACATATAACCATGAATTTTCTAGATGAAGCTGTTTCGGAATATCAAATTGATATTCTTTGATAAATAGTTCTTCTATAGTTTTTGCTAATTGATGGCGAAAATCTACACGAATATGTGAGCTCAATAATATAGAATATAGTCGGTGCTCCTTTAAAAAGTAATGAAATAGAGTAATATCGCCTGGATTCATCTCCGATAAATTGACTTTTAAGGTGTTATTATACGGCTTCCTGATCTCGTTTTTAAGATTTTTTAGTGTATCGATAATTATTTCATCTAGTAAATTTTCTTTCGTCCCAAAATGCTTGTTCTGTGAGTGGCTTCCGTCCTCAACCAGATAATATTGCTTATGTTGCTGCTAAACACGGCGTAGTTGGCATAACAAAAGTTGCTGCATTAGAAAATGGCCCATTGAACATTCGTGTAAACTCGGTTGCACCGGGTGCTATTGATACGCCTATGCTTCGTGGAGCATTAGAGCAATTCGGATATACAGAGGAAGAATATGCTCCTCATTAAGTTTGTTAAACCGTTTTGGTCAACCGCGTGAAATTGCACAAGCTTCTCTATGGCTAGCATCTGATGCATCTTCTTACGTTACAGGTACAACCATCCATGCGGATGCTGGATATACTTCACGTTAATATCCTAAACAAAAAGACGAGAAAAGTGCCTATCACTTTTCTCGCTTTTTTAATCTTCTACTGGTAACCAACCTTTTACATTCATCAGTCTATCCCATAATGGGTCTGGTATAACTAATTCTTCTTGCGCATGTCTAGAAAGAGTTTTGCGTATTTGATCTTCCTCGCCTGCTTGAACTTTCTCCATCCACTTTGGTTCCATTAATAATTCTCTACCCAATGCAATGAAAGGCACTCCAGTTTCTAATGCTTCTACTACTTCTTCAGGTGAGTGCAATGAACCTACTCCCACTACTGGTGTACGGTTCCCTACTTTTTCATGTATCTTAATAATTCTTGACTCTGTTTTATCTTCCTCACGGAAAGAGCCGTTCCAGAAATGATTTACAGACACATGTAAATAATCTAACCCTTGATCTGCTAACTTATCGACAAAGTGAAGTGTATCATCTAATTGGATTCCTGGATTACTGCCCTCTTCTGGAGATATTCGATAACCGACGATAAACGGTTTTTTTGCATGTTCTTTTACTGCGTTTTTAACGGAATCCACGATAGCCATAGGGAACTTCAATCGATTTTCAAGAGATCCACCCCATTGATCTTCTCTTCTGTTTGAATGCGGTGAGAAGAACTGCTGCAATAAGTAAGTGTTGGCTCCGTGGATTTCTACTCCATCAAAGCCTGCTTCTATTGCCCGTCTAGTAGCATCCCCAAATGCTTGGATCGTTTGATTAATTTCATCTTCTGTCATCTCTCTCGGCACTATTGCACCTTCACGTTCCGCAGCCACAGCACTTGCTGAAACTGGTTGATGATCTGGTAGTAATTGGGCTGGCGACTGTCTGCCACCATGATAAATCTGGATAATCGCTTTTGTTCCATTCGATTGAATAGTCTGTGCTAGTTTTTTCAATCCTGGAAGGAATTTATCATCGTCTATACTGAATTGCCCGGGAAATCCTTTACCACCTTTAATTACGTATGCACAGGCAGTTATAAATGTCCCGACTCCCCCAGTTCGCTCTTTATAATAGGCTAGTTCTCTTTCAGAAACTTCCCCATTTTCTTCTGAGGAGTAGTGAGTCATCGGCGCGACCATTATTCTATTTTTTACTTCTACACCAGATAGAAACGTAAAACCTTGAAAGATTTTTTCGTATTTTTGCTTCATTTTATTAACTCCTTTACTAGCCATTCCTGAGAAGGACAAATGTATTATCTCTACTAATACTACAGAAGTTATCAATAATCTTCCAACAATCTGCCGCACAATAAATCCCTACGCTCCACACTATCTATATAGTATGGTTCATAGGGATTTATTTATTGTACTGATCTAATTTTTTCTATTTCCTTCACCCAAGCGTCAATGTTTTGGTGAATACGATCATACTCTTCATCAACTTCTTTGTCTTTAGCGGTTTTGAGTTGTTTGTTTATTGCAAGGAGTTGTTCTTTTTGCTGATTCACCTTCTCGGTAAGCTCCTCTCCTTGTTCATTCTCAATCAACTCTTCAGTTACTAATAATTGAATCATTTCCCTAAAACGGCTACTTTCTATGTTAATAGCATTATTTAGTTTCATGGATAGTTGTCCTATTGCATACTTTGCATTAGAAACTGCAAAACCATTTGGCCCTGAAAGTTGGATATAAACTACATCTGTCATACTTGGAATAATCCACTTTTCTGCAATACTATTATTTAGTTCTTCGCTATTGTCAGCAGAAATATACTCACCATTTCCTGCTTCAGCTACTGCTTTTAACTGGTCTTGCCCTTTTTGGTCCACATTAAATCCGATAATATTTACTTTGCGATTTTCGTTACCTTGTGCAAATTCTTCTGCAGCTTTAACCGGGTCTCCATCACAGGTTTCTGCTCCATCA
>Ga0209013_10003697_pt1 | contig 13519 bp, 9 predicted proteins | sample Cruoilmetagenom2_FD_187291 | JGI IMG/M metagenome (GOLD analysis project Ga0209013, IMG submission 187291) | Oil polluted marine microbial communities from Coal Oil Point, Santa Barbara, California, USA - Sample 2 (SPAdes) (version 2) | ecosystem: Environmental > Aquatic > Marine > Oil seeps ... | reverse complement strand
CGATGACTGCTAGTGGTGACCCTAGGCGATTTCCTGTAGATAGCCAAGCTATGCCAAACGTGGTTCATGTTGAAAATCCTTATGCTTATCGCTGTCCTTGGAATTCATCTTCGATTGAAGAGTGTGGTGAGCGTGCAATAGCGCATTTAGAGCGTGTTATAAAGTTCGAAAACCCGGATAGTGTTGCAGCTATATTACTTGAAGGTGAATCTGGTTCTTCAGGATGTATAAAATATCCGCCTATGTATTTAAAAAAAGTTCGTGAACTTTGTGATACTTATGGAATAATGATGATTGATGATGAGGTAATGAGTGGGTTTGGGCGTACTGGGAAAATGTTTGGTATAGACCATCATGAAGTCACTCCAGATTTCATGTGTTTAGCTAAAGGGTTAACGTCTGGATATTTACCTCTTGGAGGTGTTGTAGTGACCGATAAAATTGCAGAATATTTTAATGATAATCCAATGGTGATAGGATTAACCTATTCAGCACATCCTACTTTATGTGCAGCTGCTTTAGAGAATATTAAAATTATTGAAGAGGATAGTTTAGTTGAAAAAGCATCAGAAATGGGTGAATACATTGAAGCTGAAGTTGAAAAATTAAAGCTCAAACATAAATCTATTGGCGATTTTAGGAATACAGGATTATTAGGTTGTATCGAATTGGTGAAAAACAGAAAAACAAAAGAGCCTATTACACCTTGGAATGCAGCCCCAAAGGATATGGAAATCACTAATAAAATGGCAGCTAAAATTAGAGAGTTAGGCATGTTTACGTTTGTACGTTGGAACTATATTTTTATAGCTCCTCCTTTAAATATAACCAAATTAGAAGTTGATGAAGGACTAAATATTATTTCTCAAGCTATTGCTATTGCTGATGAACATTGTAACTAACTTTCATTCCTAAGCAGGGATAAATCCATAAATAAATCAAAAAAAGCGAAAACTACCAACTATATGAACAAAGACATTGTAGAACTACAAGAAGATGTTTCCAATTCGTCACTCTATAGTGTGGATTTAGCTCCTGTTCCTGTGAATAAAAGAACATGGACAAAATGGAATCTTGCCGCTATTTGGGTAGGTATGGCAGTATGCATTCCAACATATCTCTTGGCCTCTTATATGATAAAAACGGGTTTAAATTGGATTGAAGCTTTACTGATTATTGGTATTGCAAATCTAATTATTACTATTCCAATGGTACTTAATGGTCATGCAGGTGTAAAGTATGGAGTGCCTTTTCCTGTAATAGGCCGTTCTTCTTTTGGTATAAAGGGTGTACATGTTCCGTCTGTTTTAAGAGGTGTTGTTGCATGTGGTTGGTTTGGTGTAAATACATGGTTAGGTGGAATGGCTATTTATTCAATCTTTATTGCTATTTCTGGCAACGAAGCAACATTTGGACTTTCTATAGGTCAATTTGTTTGTTTTGGTGTTTTTTGGTTTATAAATATGGTTTTTATCTGGAAAGGTATTGAAAGTATAAAGTGGTTAGAAGAGTATTCAGCACCAATTTTAATAGTAATGGGATTAGTATTAATTGGTTGGGGTTATAATAATGCTGGAGGATTTGGGATTGTTTTAGAACAAGGCAAGCAATTAGAAAAGCCTGTTGCTGAAATCTATCAGAATAATAATCAAACTTTTATTCAGATAAATCCGATTACAGATAAATATGGTACGCCAAAAGCATCAGATTACCAATTTATATTAAATGGAAATGAAATGGGGTGGAATACTTTATCAAATGATGATGTCCCTATTATGGATTTAAATGAAGGAGATACATACCAAATTCAATTGAAAAACAATGCGTCAATTTCTTCCTTTGCAAATGTGAATTTAATAACAAATGAAAGTACATTTAGAGATAAAATTTGGAAATATTTAATTTGGTTAACAGCAATGTTAGGTTTTTGGGCAACAATGTCATTGAGTATTGCCGATATTACAAGATATTCTTCATCTCAGAAAGCACAAATTCAAGGTCAGTTTATTGGTTTGCCTGTAACAATGATGCTTTATTCTTTTGTTGGAATTTTTGTAACCTATGCAGCGATTATTAATTTTGATGATATACTTATTGCAAACGATGCTCCTTGGGATCCAATAGCGTTATTAGCAAAGTTTGATAATGTTTGGGTTGTTGTAATTGCTCAAGTTTTTATGATTATTGCAACATTAAGTACCAATATTGCCGCTAATGTAATTGCTCCTGCTAATGCTTTTTCAAACTTATGGCCAAAAAAAATAAATTTTAAAACTGGAGGGTTGATAACAGGAATTATAGGAATACTTATTTTCCCTTGGCTTTTGCTTAATGAAATACAAGGGTTATTAATTGATGTCAGTGCAGTTTTAGGTCCAGTATTGGCTATATTAGTTTGTGATTATTATTTAATACAGAAAAAAGAAATTCAATTAGCTGAATTATACAGAGTAGATGGAGCATATGCTTTTGGAGGTTCTGGTTTTAATAAAGCTGCAATAATTTCATTAATTATTGGTGCTTTTATTGCTATTGGAGGAAAATGGATTCCTGGTATGAGTTTTTTATATTCGGTTTCATGGTTTTCTGGTTTTATAATTTCATTTATATTGTACTATATATTAATGAAGAAAAAAACATAATAATTATGTCACTGCGAATTCCGAATATTCGGAATGTGTTAATCTCGGAATTAATAAGGAGATTACTTCGCTCTAAATGACAGATAAAAATAAAGAAATGTCAATTTTAATTAAGAATGGTCAGATAGTCACAGCAGCTGAAGCATATATAGCTGATGTTTATATAGAAGATGAAAAGATTGTTGCTATAGGTAAGAATTTGAATTATGATGCAGATAAAGTAATTGACGCTTCTAATAAATTAGTTTTTCCAGGTGGAATTGATCCTCATGTGCATCTCGATATGCCTTTTATGGGCACTTATTCTAGTGACGATTATGAAACTGGTACTCGTGCAGCATTACATGGAGGAACGACTATGGTAATCGATTTTATTTTGCAAACTCAAGGCGATTCGTTACACAATGCCTTAGAAACATGGCAACAAAAATCTGAAGGAAAAGCTATTGGAGATTATTCGTATCATATGGCTGTAACAGATTTTAATGATGATGTTGCTAAAGAAGTCGTTCAAATGATTGAGGAAGAGGGCATCACATCTTTTAAAACTTTTATGGCTTATAAAGGAGCCTTAATGATTGATGATGGTCAAATGGTCCAGTTGATGAAAGTGGTTAAAAAACATGGTGGCTTGGTAACTGTACATGCTACTAATGGAGATATGATTGATTCTTTGATTGCTAAAAATAGAGCAGCTGGTAATTTATCTCCTTTATATCATTATTTATCACAGCCTGAAGTGACAGAAGCTGAAGCTTCAGCACGCTTTTCAGATATGCTATTTTATACAGGTTGTCCAGGCTATATTGTACATATGACATGTGAAGGAGCATTGAATGCAGTTCGAAAAGCAACCCAACGTAATCAGAAAGTATTTGTAGAAACCTGTACACAATATTTAATGCTAGATGCTTCACTTTATGAAAATGATTTTGAAGGTGCTAAATGGGTAATGAGCCCACCATTAAGGGAAAAGAAAGATCAAAAAGCATTATGGTCAGGTATTAATCAAGGGTTGATCCAAGTGGTTGGTACAGATCATTGTCCGTTTAATTGGAATCAGAAATTAATGGGTAAAGATGATTTTTCAAAAATCCCGAATGGTCATCCAGCTATTGAGCATCGTATGGAATTTTTATATTCTGAAGGCGTTGAAACAGGAAAGATATCATTAACTAAATATGTAGAATTAAGTTCGACTAATGCAGCAAAAATCTTTGGAATGTATCCAAGAAAAGGAACGATTGCTATTGGAAGTGATGCAGATATTGTAATATTCGATCCAAAAAAGGAACATACAATTTCTGTGGAAACACACCATATGAATTGTGATTATTCTGCTTATGAAGGTCGTAAAGTAAAAGGTAAAACAGAAACAGTAATTCTAAGAGGACAAATAGCTATTGAAAATGGCGATTGTAAATTAAAAGCAGGTCATGGACAATTCATTCCTAGAGGAAAAACATCAAAAACAGTAATTTAGAAATATATTAATATGTCAAGAAAAATAAAATCAGGATTAATACAAATGAGCCTTCCATTAACAGAAGGAGAAGGTTCTATAAAAGAAATTATGGATGCGATGTACGACAAACACATTCCATATATTGAAGAGGCTGGAAGACAAGGTGTGCAAATTTTATGTCTTCAAGAGATTTTTAATACACCTTATTTTTGTCCTGGACAGGATATGAAATGGTATGCATCAGCAGAATCTGTTCCAGGTCCAACTACTGAAAAAATGCAGGTCTTAGCCAAAAAGCATAATATGGTTATCATTGTGCCTATCTACGAAAAAGAACAAGCTGGAATTTTATATAATACAGCAGCTGTCATTGATGCAGATGGTACCTATTTAGGGAAATATAGAAAAAACCACATTCCGCATACCACAGGTTTTTGGGAAAAATTCTTCTTTAAACCAGGTAATTTAGGTTATCCTGTTTTTCAAACAAAATACGCTAAAGTTGGTGTATATATTTGTTATGATAGACATTTTCCTGATGGTGCTCGAGTGTTAGGTTTAAATGGAGCCGAGATTGTTTATAACCCATCGGCAACAGTTGCTGGTTTGAGTGAGTATCTATGGAAGTTAGAACAGCCAGCACATGCTGCTGCTAATGGTTACTTTATGGGTTGCATCAATCGTGTTGGTGAAGAAAAGCCTTGGAATTTGGGTAAGTTTTACGGGCAATCGTATTTCGTGGATCCACGAGGACAAATATTTGCAGAAGCTTCACGAGATGATGATGAATTATTAGTAGCAGAATTCGATTTAGATCTTATTGAAGAAGTGCGTTCAACTTGGCAGTTCTTTAGAGATAGAAGACCAGAAACGTATGGAAAATTAACAGAGCTGTAATTTATGTCACAATACAAAAGACCAACAACCGAAGCAGAATTCAAAAAGAATTTCAAGCAGAAAAAACCTTTAATGAATGATACAGAGGCATATTATGAAGCTTCCCGTTGTTTATTTTGCTACGATGCACCTTGTGTACAAGCCTGTCCTACACATATTGATATCCCGTTATTTATAAAACAGATTCATACTGATAATGTAACAGGCGCTTCAAAAACTATTTTCGATTCAAATTGGCTAGGTAATGCTTGCGGTATTGTTTGTCCAACTGGAGTTTTATGTGTTGGAGCATGTGTGTATAATAATCAGAGTGTTCCACCTATACAAATTGGTAGACTTCAAAATTATGCAACAAATAAAGTGATAGATACAGGTAAAGAGATTTTTAAGGCTGGAGAACCTAACGGAAAAAAAATTGCTATAATTGGTGCAGGTCCTGCAGGAATTGCTTGTGCTTGTGAAGCTAGAACTTTGGGTTATCATGTCGATATATTTGAGGCAAAATCAAAACCTTCTGGTTTAACAGTGCATGGAATTGCACCTTATAAAATTACAAATGTAGAAGTTTTAAAAGAAATAGAATATTTGCAAAATCAATTAGGTTTTATAATTCATTATAACTCACCTATCAATTCTAAAGATCAATTAACAGGATTAGAAGACACGTATGAAACAATTTTTTTGGGAGTTGGCTTAGGGAGTACAGCAAACCTAGAATTAGATGGAGAAAATAAAGAAGGTGTCATTGGTGCTGTTGAATTCATAGAAGAATTACGAATGAAACACCATGAAGTAAAAGTTCCTAAAAAAGTGGTTGTTATTGGAGGTGGAAATACCGCAATGGACGCTGCTTCTCAAGCCGCAAGGATGGGTGCTCGTAAAACAGTATTAGCGTATAGAAATTCTAAAGTTAATATGGGAGCTTACGGTTTTGAATATGATTTAGCAATAAGCGCTGGAGTTGATAGCTTATTTAATGTTACGCCAATAGCTATTGTTGGAAATGATAAAGTTGAAGGCGTAAAATTTGCAAAAACTGAATTGATTGATGGAAAATTACAAACCAACATGAATAATGTATTCATAGTAAGATGTGATTTAGTAATTAAAGCTACTGGGCAAGCAAAACAAGGACATTTATATGATATTGTCGAAAATCTTGATATTGATAATAAAACTAGAGTAGTTGTGAATGAAGAAACTTTTCAAACATCTAATCCAAAATATTTTGCTGGAGGTGATGCTATTAATGGAGGTGCAGAAGTTGTAAATGCAGCATACGATGGAAAAATGGCAGCATTAGGTATTCATCAATGGTTAAATAAATAAAAAACAACATGATAGATTTATCAATAAATTTTGCAGGTATTAAAGCGCCTAATCCTTTTTGGTTAGCCTCAGCGCCACCAACAAATTCAGGATATCAAATAATGAAAGCTTTTGAAGCTGGTTGGGGAGGAGCTGTATGGAAAACTCTTGGTGTTCCTGTAGTTAATGTGTCTAGCCGTTATGGTTCTGTAAATTATAGAAACACTAGAATGATGGGTTTCAATAATATTGAATTAATTACCGATAGGCCTTTAGCTGATAATCTTCGAGAAATAGAAGAAGTGAAAAAATATTTTCCTGATCATGCTGTTATAGCTTCATTAATGGTTGAAAGTAGAAAAGAATGGGAACAAATTATCAAAGATGTTGAAAATGCTGGTGCTGATGGTATAGAGCTTAATTTTGGTTGTCCTCACGGGATGTGTGAGCGTGGAATGGGATCTGCAGTTGGTCAAGAGCCTGAAGTTTTAAAGACTATAGTAGGTTGGGTTAAAGAGGCTTCTAATATTCCTGTGATTACTAAGTTGTCACCAAATATTTCTCATATTATCGATACTGGTTTAGCTGCTGTTCTAGGAGGAACAGATTCTATCTCGTTAATTAATACTATTAAAAGTATAGTTGGTATAGATTTAGATTCCTATGCACCATATCCAATTGTAGATGGAAAAGGTTCTAATGGTGGATATTGTGGTCCAGCGGTAAAGCCAATTGCAATGCATATGCTTAAAGACTTAGCACAACATCCAGAAATAAGTAAAGTGCCAATTTCTGGAATTGGAGGTATTGAAACTTGGAGAGATGTGGTTGAGTTTATATTGCTTGGCGCAACGTCTGTACAGGTATGTACAGCAGTAATGCATTATGGTTTTGGAATTGTGAGAGAGATGGAAGCTGGTTTGCGTCAGTTTATGGAGGAGAAAAATTATACAACTATTTATGATTTTGCAGGTAAAGCATTACCTAATGTCACAGAATGGAAGCATTTAAATTTAAAACATAAAGTTGTTGCAGAAATTAATTCAGATACATGTATAGGCTGTGATTTATGTTATATCTCTTGTGACGATGGAGCGCATCAAGCTATTTCTTTACCAACCGACCCGACAAATAGAATACCAACAATTATTGAAGAAAATTGTGTTGGATGCAATTTATGCTCTTTAGTTTGTCCTGTTGAAAATTGTATTACTATGGTTAAAAAGGATGATGGAACTGAGCATATAACTTGGAATGAACGCTCGCTAAACGACGATGTTCCAACAACTTTTGATGATGATAGAGCTGGAGGTAAAGGTCATTTTGTTCCTAAACCAACAGATGCTTTGAAAAACAATAACTGATGCCCATAGTCAAATCAAGGTATAAAGCGCCTCATTTATTTAGAAATGGGTTTGTTTCTACCGTATATTCAGGGTTAGTTAGAAAAGTTAAAGATGTTATTCAGGAGCGCGAACGCATCAAACTTAGTGATGGCGATTTTTTGGATTTAGATTGGAGTTATGCTAATTTAAAAACTAATAAACTTATTATTGTTCTCCATGGCTTAGAAGGAAATGCACAACGTCATTACATGACTGGTGTTGCTAAATATTTTAATAATAATGAAGTTGATGCCGTTTGTGTTAACTTTAGAGGGTGTAGTGGAGAAGAGAATTTAAAATTTCGTTCGTATCATTCTGGAGCTACTGAAGATTTAGACGATGTTATTCAATATATCATAAAAACTAAGCACTACACAGAAATTTATATTAATGGATTTAGTTTAGGAGGGAATGTTGCGCTTAAATATTTAGGTGAGCGAGAAGAAATTCCTGTTCAAATAAAGGCAGCCATAGCTGTTTCTGTACCTTGCAGCCTATATGGTTCTTGTGTAGAATTACAGAAGTTTAAAAATGTGTTATATCATAACCGGTTTAGGAATAATCTAGTAGATAAATTAAAGTTAAAACAAATTCAATTTCCTGATTTAGTTAGTGATACAATCATTAAGAGTATTAATACTTTAATTAATTTTGATGATATATATACGTCTAAAGCTAACGGTTTTAAAGATGCTTTAGATTATTATAAGCAATGTAGTAGTTTGCAATTTCTTCACAATATTAAAATACCTACACTTGTCATAAATGCAAAGAATGATTCGTTTTTATCTCCAGAATGTTTTCCGATAAATGAGGCTAAAGCAAATTCTAATTTGTTTTTAGAAATGCCAAATTATGGAGGTCATGTTGGATTTGTAGATAAAAATAACCTTTATTATAATGAAAGAAGGGCTTTGGAGTTTATTAGTAAATCTTTTTCAATCTGATTTTTTACAATGTAATTATCTGTTTTGTACGAAAAAGCACTATATTTCATGCCGCTTTATAATTATTAATCCATTAACTATTAACAATGACTGACTTAGACATAGCTAAACAAATACAGCTCAAACATATTACTACAATTGCAGAAAAGCTTGGACTTGATCAAGATGATATAGAAATGTATGGTAAATACAAAGCCAAGTTACCAGTTTCAAAAATTGATAAAGAAAAAGTAAAAAACAGTAATCTTATTTTGGTGACTGCTATTTCTCCAACACCTGCTGGTGAAGGAAAAACTACAATGTCAATAGGACTTTCAGAAGGTTTAAATCAATTAGGAAAGCAAACTACTGTAGTGTTAAGAGAGCCTTCCTTAGGGCCAGTTTTCGGAATTAAAGGAGGTGCAACTGGAGGAGGGTACTCACAGGTGCTTCCAATGGAAGATATTAATTTGCATTTTACTGGAGATTTTTCAGCAATTGAAAAAGCACATAATTTATTATCAGCTATTATTGATAATAATATTCAAAGTAAAACCAATTCTTTAGGGTTAGATGCAAGAACCGTAACTTGGAAAAGAGTTATGGACATGAATGACAGATCTTTAAGAAATATTGTTATTGGTTTAGGAGGGACAACATCTGGAATACCAAGAGAATCAGGTTTTGATATTACAGCAGCTTCTGAGATTATGGCTATTTTATGTCTTTCAGATGATTTAGAAGATCTTAAAAGACGATTAGGCAATATTTTTGTTGGATACACTTTAGCTCGTGAACCAATATATGCTAAAAATTTAAAGGTAGAAGGTGCTATGGCTGCTTTACTTAAAGATGCTGTAAAACCAAATTTAGTACAAACAATTGAAGGGAATCCTGCTATTATACACGGAGGACCTTTTGCTAATATTGCACAAGGAACAAATTCGGTTATTGCCACACGTATGGGAATGACCTTATCTGATTATGTAGTCACAGAAGCAGGCTTTGGTGCAGATTTAGGTGCCGAAAAATTCTTAGATATAAAATGTCAAAGTGCTGGATTGTCACCAAAAGCAGTTGTTTTAACAACAACAATCAGAGCTCTTAAATATCATGGTGGAGCAGATTTAAAAAACCTTATAGAACCTGATGTTGATGCACTAAGTAAAGGAATTCCAAATTTAGAAAAGCATATTGAAAACGTTAAACAATTCAACATTACTCCAATTATTGCTATCAATAGATTTGTTTCAGATAGTGATGAAGAAATTGAACTTATTAAAGAGTATGCTAATCAAAATAATATTAGAGTAGCCTTAGCTGAAGTTTGGGCAAAAGGAGGGAAAGGTGCTTTAGATTTGGCTCAGAATGTAATAGAAGTGGTTGAAGAAAGCAATTCTAATTTCACACCAATTTATGATTGGAATATGGATGTGAAATCAAAAATAGAAACTATTGCTACTAAAATTTATGGCGCAGAAAGTGTTGAGTATTCTACAGTAGCAAAAAAAGACTTAAGGACGATTTCCAATTTGGGATTAGAAAACCTCCCTATTTGTATGGCAAAAACTCAGAAATCACTTTCAGATGACCCAAAATTATTAGGGCGTCCTACTGGGTTTACAATTACTATTAGAGAAATTGAAATAGCTGCTGGCGCAGGTTTTTTGGTTCCAATAACTGGTGCCATGATGAGAATGCCTGGGCTTCCTGCACATCCAGCTTCAGAAAATATTAATATAGATAATGAAGGAAATATATCTGGGCTTTTTTAATAATAATGCGGTGTGAGTATTTGAAGATGTTTTTTAATAAATTAAATTCTATTAACTTTGTGTAAATCACTTTTTCAAATGTGATAATTGCTATGGCAACTAGAAACTACGAAGGCAAAAAATTTGATATTGATGTAATCAACAAAATTGTTGATGCACTTACAATAGAAGAAGCTTTACAAATAAACATTAATAATAAACCATTTATGGTCTCTATGAGAACACCTGGAGACGATACAAATTTGGTTCGTGGTTTATTGCATTCAGAAGATATAATTAATGATATAAATTGTATTCCAGATATTGTTTTAAAAAAAGAAAATGATAAAGGCATAGTTACAATTGTTAATATTAACATTCCAAAAGACAAATTAGGGAGTGGTTATTCAAATAGTCGAAGTTTATTATCTGTATCTTCCTGTGGCATCTGTGGAAAAACAGAACTTAGCGATTTAGCATTTATTGGAAATACAATTGATGACACTAAGAAAATAGATATTAATCTTATTCATCAGCTATTTAAAAAAATGAATGATTTACAGCATGATTTTAAACAATCTGGTGGAACACATGCAGCGGCAGCATTTAATATTAATGGTGACTTATTGTGTTCAATGGAAGACATAGGAAGGCATAATGCTGTAGACAAAGTAATTGGAAAGCTAATTATCCAACAGCAAATAAATGAAGCTAAAATTCTTACGGTAAGCGGACGAATATCTTATGAAATAGTGATAAAGTGCTTTAAAGCGAAAATCCCTTTTTTAGCTGCAGTTTCAGCACCTTCCTCATTAGCTGTAGATTATGCAAAGGAGTTAGGGATTTCATTGTTTGCATTTTGTAGAGATAATAGAGCTACATGCTATTCTAATCTTCAGCGCACAAAAATTAATAAGAAAAACACTAAAGCAAGTTAAAATATATGTCAGATAATTTAAGTGAATTATTAGGAAGAAAAGGTATTAAAGATAATCTCTTTAATAAAATGGGAGAACTTGCTAAACCTGATGGAACACCAAGTGATGAAGCTTTGGCCAAATTAGCAGACGAGTTTCTAATTGGTAAAGCAAATACTTTTGGAACAGCTAGTTTTTATGATTTCATGAAGCCCGAAAACAAAGCTAAAAAGGCTTACGTGTGTAATGGCACAGCTTGTGTTTGTTCTGGTACTCAAGATGGTGTGATTTCGTCACTTAAAAATCATTTTGATGATAGCGAGATTGGTCATATGACGTGTTTGGGGCGATGCCATGAAAATAATGCTTTTCATTATAATGGAAAAAATTATTCAGGTGACGCATTAAATAATTTGAATGATATAATTCCTAAAAAAATAGGATCAGATTCTAAATTGAATCAAGATAATTATAATGTTAAAGCTGGAGGGAAAGCTATATTAATTCAAGATTTCACTAATATTTCAGACTACTATAAACCATTCAGAGACGCTTTAAAAAAGGATTCTGTTGATGTTTTAGAAGAAATTAAAACCTCAAATGTTCGTGGTCGAGGAGGCGCAGGTTTTCCAATGGGATTAAAGTTAGAGTTTTGTAGAAATGTAGAAAACAAAACAAAATTCATAATTTGTAATGCAGATGAAGGTGATCCTGGGGCATATTCAGACAGATATTTATTAGAGCAAAGGCCACATTCTGTGCTGTTTGGAATGCTGATTTCTGGCTATGTTTCTCATGCAAATTATGGAATAATTTATTTAAGAGCTGAATACCCAGAAGCTAAAATGATTGTACAAAATGCAATTGATGATCTTAAAAATGAGGGTTTAATTGGAAATGATATCGATGGGAGCGGATTTAATTTTGACTTTAAAATTATTCAAGCTCAAGGCTCTTATATTTGTGGTGAGGAAACAGCATTAATAAATTCTATTGAAGGTCAACGTCCTGAAGTTCGTGTTCGCCCACCATTTCCTGCTCAAAAAGGGTTATTTAATAAGCCAACGACAGTTAACAACGTTGAAACATTAGCAGCACTTCACTATATCATTGAATATGGAGGAGCTGCATGGAAGTCAACTGGAACTGAACGTTCATCAGGAACTAAATTAGTCTGTTTAGATAGTTTTTTTAATAAGCCAGGACTATATGAAGTCGAAATGGGTACAGCTCTTTCTGTGGTTGTAAGTGATTTAGGTGGTGGTTTTAAAACAGATATAAAAGCATTGCAGATTGGTGGTCCTCTTGGTGGATTGGTTCCAGTTTCAAAAATAAATGATTTAACAATCGATTTTGAATCTTTTTCTAAAGAAGGATTTTTATTGGGCCATGCTTCAATTATTTGTATTCCTAAAGAGTTTTCTATTATGAAATTTATTGAACACCTTTTCGATTTTGCTTCTTATGAAAGTTGCGGAAAATGTTTTCCTTGTAGATTAGGAACAAAGCGTGGACAAGAATTATCTGAAAAAGCATTGACTTCAGATTATAAAATAGATAGAAATTTGTTTGCAGATTTATTAACCACTTTAGAACAAGGATCATTATGTGCTCATGGTGGAGGAATTCCATTGCCAGTTCGAAATGCCATGTACTATTTTGAAAATGAATTAAAAGAATACTTCAACTAAATAATAAAAACGATGAAAACTGCATATATAGATAATCAAGCGTTTGATATAGTTGAAGGAGAAACCATGTTGTCATTTATTAGACGCTATAAAGAAGCAAATCTTGTTCCTACATTATGCGATGCACCAAATTTAGATCCATTTGGATCATGTCGCGTATGTAGTGTTGAAGTAGCTTTAGAGGAAAATGGAAATGTAAAAACAATGGCGTCTTGCCACACTCCAGTTGGTGAAGGTCAATATATTTATACAAGTACAGAAAGTGTAAAATCTCTCCGAAAAAATATTTTAGAGCTAGTTTTAACAGATCATCCTTTAGATTGTTTAACCTGTGAAGTTAATGGGAATTGTGAATTACAAACTGTAGCTGCTCAAGTTGGTATTAGAGAAGTACGTTATCCAGAAGGCGATAATCATTTATATAAAATGAAAGATTTGAGTCATCCGTATATGACTTCAGATTTATCAAAATGTATTAATTGCTATCGTTGTGTTCGTGCATGTGATGAAGTACAAGGTGAATTTGTGTTAAGT
>Ga0209013_10003696_pt1 | contig 13522 bp, 15 predicted proteins | sample Cruoilmetagenom2_FD_187291 | JGI IMG/M metagenome (GOLD analysis project Ga0209013, IMG submission 187291) | Oil polluted marine microbial communities from Coal Oil Point, Santa Barbara, California, USA - Sample 2 (SPAdes) (version 2) | ecosystem: Environmental > Aquatic > Marine > Oil seeps ... | reverse complement strand
CGAGACCGGGTCGAGCTGTATCCCACCCGCCTGCTGGAAGTAAGTAAACTGGGTGATCTCCTGCCCGTCCAGCCATACCTCCCAGCCCAGACCCCATGCACCTAACGCCGGTTGCTGCCAGTTATCTTCTACGAAGCGAATATCATGCTGGCGAGGATTGACGCCTATCGCCTCCAGCGATCTCAGGTAAATTTCCTGCGGATCCCCGGGATCCGGTTTTAATATGACCTGGAATTGGTAGTGCATTTGCATGCGGTTGGGATTTTCCCCGTAGCGCCCATCGTCGGGGCGGATAGAGGGCTCCACATACCCCACGCGCCACGGCTCTGGTCCCAATACGCGAAGGAAAGTGGCCGGGTTCATGGTCCCAGCCCCGACCTGCGAGTAGTAAGGCTGCCAGATAAGACAGTCCTGATCCGCCCAGAACTCCTGCAGCTTCATGATAATGGATTGAAAATTCAATGCTTGATTCATAAATAACACCTGGTGTTTCCAAATTGGGATTAGTTTGGCTGTCTACAAATTATAATATTAACAAAACATGGATGGGAAACAATCAGGGATTTTGGTTGATTATAGCCAAAATCCCTGGAGTTTGAATAATCGCAAGTTGTACCGCTTTCCGCCCCTACCCCTTCTCCCCTTTCCCCTTATCCCCTATTACGGTATCTCACCAGCCAGTTCCATATCAATGATCTGTTTAAAAACTTCGTACGGCTGGGCGCCGACTATGGGAATACCGTTCAAGAAAAATGTGGGCGTCGACTGCACACCCAGGTTGGCCGCGTATTGGAAATCTGCCTGCACTTCGTCCGCATAACGTTCAGTCTCCACACATTCTTTGAAGCTGTCCACATCCAAACCCAGGTTGGATGCATATTGGAGGTAGGTATCCTGTCCCAATTCCAATTCTCCGCTGAACAATTTCTCATGGTACTCCCAAAATGACCCCTGCTCAAAGGCGCAGTTGGCAGCCTCAGCGGCGGGAACGGCCTCCGGGTGAATGGATGTTAGAGGAAAATCTCGGTAGACAATGCGTACCTGGTCCGGATACTCTTCAAGCAAGTTCGAAAAAACATCCGCATGCCAGCGCTGGCAGTAAGGGCACTGGTAATCGCTGAACTCGACGATCGTAATGGCAGCGTCTTCGGGGCCTATGCCAGGATCGTCATCCACGGGCACTTCATAGCGCACAATATCTTGCGGTGGCTCCTGTTGCTGGGGGACAGCCGCAGCTTGCGGGTTTGCCTGGGCTTGCGCGGCGGCGTCTTGTTGGGCAGCTTCCGCGGAGACGGCTGTTTCCTGCGCTTCGTTGAGAGCTTGATTTGCCCTATCCAGCTCCTGCCCCCAGGCTAAGTAGCCGATTCCCAAACCGATAAAGAAAGCGACCGGGATCAACAACAAAAATATGGTTGAAATCCCGGAGGATTTATTCCCTGATTTCGATGATTCCGATAGAGCCGGTTCTGCGGGCTTTTGTTCTGATGCACCGGCATCCATAGATGTTGTGCTATCTGGTGATGTCGTATCATCTGCTGATGTAGGTTCAGAAGGCGAATTCGTTTCTTGTGGTGTGTTGTTTGTCTCATCCATGCGTGGGATTATAACAGAGCGACCAGGAGGCTACGTTAACCAATACTTAGTGTATCTAAAAAGGATAATTCAGACTCAAGAGGTGCCAATGTTAACTTTCGCGACTTTCGCTTAATTTGGTGTCTTTCGTTCGGCGTACAGGTAGCCGATATTATCGTGCACGTAGTTGGGCGTAATAATGGCCGTGTAGCCATTTTGACCGAGAAATTCTGCCATGTCCTTGTGGGTGAAATTTGTAATCCCATCATGGTACTCCATCACGATGCGCTCAACTTTTTGCAGAATATCCTCACCTGCCTCAAACAAAATGGCATATTCTGCCCCTTCGCAATCCAGTTTCAACAAGTCGCATTTGCCCAGGCTATTGCTTGATAAGGCATCCCCAAGGCTGAGGCTTGGGACCACGATAGAATCTGCAAAGTCTTCTTCGTTATTATGGATAAGATCCGCACTCTGGATCTGTAACGGTTCTCCGCCTGTCAGGTCAAGCCGCATTAAACCGCTCCGTCCCCCAACTGCCGTGTTGAAAACCTGAGCGTTTTCGATCCCATTCAGGCGCAGGTTATCGCCAAGTAGAGCGAATGACTCCTCAAACGGTTCGTAAGCGAAGACACGGATCGACGGTGAATGTTCAGCCGCAAACACAGTGTAGTCTCCCAACCCGGCGCCCACATCCATAACTACCCAGTCGTCCTGAATCGGCGTGCCGAATCGTTCATAAAATCGGTCGACGAACGTTTCCTTGATAGACCAGATATCCATCGCGTTCCTGACGATAAAACGTTGACCGGACCGCAGCTTAACCTGGGAAGGTTCAGTGGGGCGATTTATCCCTGTGAAGTAGCGAGATATCAACACCGGGTTTTCAAACCTGGTCAGCAGATTACTAATTGAACTTAGATAGTAGGGGTATTTTTTCAGCGGCATCACTGGTGGTCTCGAATGAACTGATATTTATGGTGCAACAGCAGAATTTTACTCGATATATGCAGTTAATGCCCACCTATTGTTGCCACATTTAGAAGAATCGTCTTTCCTTTTTGATCAACAAAATTGAGGACGGCGCCATAACCATCACGCGCCGCGGGAAACCTGTCGGGGTGCTTTTATCTCCCGAGGAGTATGAACAGCTTCGCCAGGGATTGGCCTACATGAATATGGATACGTCTCAGCCAGAAGCGACTCAATCGCCGTTTCGGTCTCTGCATAACGCCCCTCACCGATATGAACGAAGCGGATATGCCCGGCCTTATCGATCAGGTAGAGCGGCGGCCATTGGCGGTTATTGTAGGCGCTCCACGTAACCCGGTCATTGTCCTGCCCCACAGTGCTCTCCTGGCTGATTGCTGGCGTGGCAGCCGACTGTTGAACCTCAACTGTACCGGCGTATGAACAGGATACCAGCAGGAGTGAGATGAGAGTGAGGGGAAGAAATATCAGTAGTTTCATGATCAGTTCACATACAACGCTGCACTTTCACCGCGGATGTAAATTGTAGCCTCGGGTGATTACGAAATCCTTACACAGCGATCAGATATCAAAAAGCTTCATCTGCATAAGATGAAGCTCAATTTCAAGCAGAAACCGGCCCACGGCCGGATTGAATCAAATCCCTCAGAGACCGCCGGTGTTGCAGGAGGCGGCGGAGCTGGCGCTGAGCGAAGCGGCGCCCCCACCAGCAATCCTGGAAGCGAAGGTGGAAACCAACTTATGGATATCGTCCCCCCCACATTTCGGGCAGGTCACTTTATCGATCGCACTTCCGAAGACCAATTCTTCGAACGGCTGGTCACAACTATCACATTCAAACTCGTAAATCGGCATATGCTCTCCTCTAAATTAATGTCCTCAGGCGGCCAAGTATACCACCTGTTCATTAGATGCAGAAAGGAGGAAAAGGTTGCAGAGTATTAATCACTCAGTCGGACTGGGGGATGGCTGCATCCCCTCACTGCTTTGCTCTTGCAGAACGTCCTCCTCTGTCTTCAGTTCGGCGTCCGGCAGCTCGGTTTCCACGTTGCGCACACGCGGGTTCAGGTATCCGCTGGCACCCACCAATACACAAGCGCACCCTATAACGATGAACAGCAGACCGGTTCCGCGGCTTGGACCGACACCCAGAATCTGACCGACAACCGTGTTCGCCAGTGATCCGCCTTCTACCAGGAGTGGTTTGAAAACATTATCGTTCAAGTAGCCCGCAAGGACGTAAGCAATAGGTGTGGTGGACCAGGCGATCATGCGGCGCACAGAAAAGACGCGGCCCTGTACATCTGCGGCTACTTTTCGCTGCCATATGGCCTGGCTGGAGCCGTTGATAATGGGGAACACGAACATCATCATGAAGCTCGCAGCCGCCATCATCCACAACGTTGCCGTCGCACCGAGCAAGATATAGGCAAGTCCCGAGATCATCATAAATGCCAGCACGCCATTTATCTTGCGCTTGGGACCGCCCCAGGCGCTCATAACCAGCGTACCGACCAGCATACCCAGTCCAACGATGGAAGCCAGTAAACCTAAAACTTGAGCCGATGTCATGTCCAGGATGAGCGGCGCAATCAAAGGACCGGTGATGCTCGAAAATAAATTGAAGAATGCGAATACCAGCAGCAGTCCCAGGAGCCCGGATCGGGAAACGATATACTTCCATCCAAATGCCGCTTCCTGCCAGATGGTACCTTTGCTGGCTTCCCCTTCAGCAGTCGCTGCGGGTTTGGGAACACGTACCAGCAGCAGGGTCACAACGGCAAAGGCAAACGTGACAAAGTCGACCAGGATAACGCCTTCCAGGCCCACAGTAACCAGCATGGCGCCAGCCACTGCCGGCGCAAGCAGCTGCGACACAGCCTGGCCGATCTGCACCAAACCGCTCGCCCGGCCGAGCTGCTCCTTGGGCACCAGCAGGGAGGTGACGGCCGAATAAGCCGGCCACTGGAAGCTGGTGAAAGCGGCGTTGAAGGCTGTCGCGATAAAGATATGCCACACTTCAAGGTTGTTCGTAAATAGCAGGATAGCTACCGCGAACGTGCTTAAACCTGCGCCAGTGTCACTCAGTATCATCATCCAGCGGCGATCATAGCGGTCTACCAGCGCGCCAGCAAACGGTGACATGATCAATGTCGGTATTGCGAAAGCCAGCATGTTCATGGCGAACAACATGGTCGACCCGGTCTCCTGGTAAATCCATACTCCGAGCGCAAAACCGGTCAGCCCGGAGCCGATCGTGGACACCAGCTGTCCGGACCAGATCACAAAGAATGTGCGCATGCTGCGAGATTTTGTACGAGCTGCCATAAACTAATCTCCTGTATTGGGGACCACCGATTGTTCCCCGTCTTCCACCCGGGCTGTGGTAGAACGACCGTCTTCGATGTGGACAACAGCCGGTATGAAGAATCCGGCCACGCCCATTAAGACGATCACTATACCACTCATAAGGTACCAGGTCGTGACTCCGAAAGCATCCGCAAAGGGACCCGCTATTATTAATCCTATTGGCGACATCGCCATCGCCAGGCTGGACACAAGGGTGAACACGCGCCCCTGCATCTCCGGGTCGACGCTGGCCTGCAGGACGGCATTTATCGGTCCGTTTACAATTGGGATGGCAAATCCAGCCACGAATGTCATTGCGACAGCCACACCAATCGCCCAGGGAGGGGCTAATCCTACCACAACCACGCCGGCTCCCAAGACGATCAGTCCGACGAACGTGGTCAAGATACGACGTTTAAATCCACCCCAGGCGCTGAGCAACAAGCCGCCCAGGAACATACCGACGCCCCAGGACGACTGCATCCAGGCCAGCTGCAATGCTTCGCCGTTGAAGTGCTGCGTGACCAGGATGGGCTGCAAAGAGCCGGCCGGTGCGAACAGCAGATTGATCACCACCGCCATACCGATTACCATCATTAGCGCTGGCCATGACCATACGTATCGCATCCCGGCGAGCATGTCCTGCCATACTGACGGCTTGGTTTCGGATGTTTCTCCTTCAAATTTGCGCTTTGGCTGGGGTACGTGAATGAAGAATAAAGGCACAATAGCCAGCATCGCCGTTCCCACGTCGATGGCCAGGATACCTTGAATGGGCAGCACTTCCAGCAGCAGAGCACCCAATGGAGCCGCGAGGATGTTCATACCGCCTTGAAGCATCTGGTTGAGCCCCTGGATGCGAGACAGGTGCTCCTTGGGAACCATAAGTGAGGTCGAGGCACGCATAGCCGGCCAGTGAAAGCCACCCGCCGCGCCGCGGACAAACATCAGCAAATAGACCTGCCAGATCTGCACGTTGCCGCCCAGGAAAAGCAGGGCAAGACCAATTGTGACCAGGGCGATTATACTGTCAGCCACGATCATGATTACACGCCTGTTCCAGCGATCCACCAACGCACCGACCAATGGCCCCAGGACCACCTGTGGAATCAAGGCAACCAGTGAAGCGGTCGCCAATACGGTTGCCGAACCGGTGGTTTTAGTCAACCACCAGATTAAAGCAAACTGGACAAGCTGGCTGCCCAGCAGCGAAACAGCCTGCCCCGTCCAGAGCGTGAAGAAAGGAGCTTTCCAGTTTTTGCCAATTGTCTCGTTTGTAGGAGAAGACATGTAAAATTTCCTGGTATTTAGATGATGGATGAAATGTGTAGTGCGGCAAGCAGAAAAATCTGGTTAGAGGGCCAGTCAGGCAGGGATTTGATATTTTGTGTTTGGTATTATATTGAAAAATAGAAAATTGTCAAGGTATTTATTCATTTATTCAATATCAATATCAATTATCTGAAATTGAACATTAATATAATTGCAGTTGCGGCCAGATATTTGAACATCAACCATGTCATCGGTAAGATGTCCGCCAACGCCAACAAATAGGACATGCACTAAATAAATAGTTTGATATTGAGGTGATAATGTTCTATAATAGCCGCTGATTTCGTTGTGGCTAGACGCACACACTGATGAAACTGAGCAAAATACTTAATCCTAAGAAGATTTTGAACATCCAGTGGCAAAGAACGCTGGTCATAATTTTTATCGCTCAAGTGTTCACCGCCGTGGGTTTCTCCACCATATTCCCATTCCTGCCCCTGTATGTCGAATCCCTGGGTACTTCCACCAGCCTGAGTCTCGAATTCCTGGCCGGTCTGGTGTATTCGGCGCAGGCGTTCACCATGATGATCGCCTCTCCCTTCTGGGGGGCGCTGGCCGACCGGGTGGGGCGAAAACCAATGGTCGAGCGAGCCATGTTTGGCGGTGCGGTGCTCATTCTGCTGATGGCATTCGTCCAGACCGCAGAACAACTGGTATTTTTACGCGCGGTGCAGGGCGCTGTGACGGGTGTCGTAGCTGCATCGAACGCACTGGTAGCAGCCGTAACACCGCGCAACCGAACTGGATTCGCCATGGGTTTGCTGCTGGTCTCCATGGGCGCTGGGGTGGCAATAGGACCGGTGATCGGCGGCATAGTTGCCGATGCCTTTGGCTACAGCATCGCCTTTTATGCGACCGCCGCTCTGCTGTTTGTTGCGGGTCTTTTGGTGCACTTCGGTATCGAAGAACAATTTATCCCGCGTGAGTTGGCAAACGAAAAATTGATCGCCAGTTTCGTAAAGGAATGGCGTAAGATACTGGCGACCAGCGGGACGCTTTTGACATTTGGGCTTAGTTTCCTGTACATGCTGGGGCGTATGATGATCGTCCCAATCGCACCACTTTTTATAGCGACCTTGATGACCGACACAACGCTGCTTAACACCTTCACTGGGCTGGTCATCGGAGCCGCGGCGGCTACCGTCACAATCAGCGCCGCCTTCCTGGGCCGGCTGGGGGATCGCATCGGTCACCGGCGTATTGTTGGTATAAGCGCGGCTGGCGCCACCCTGTTGTACTTCGCTCAAAGCTTCGTCACCGCGGGATGGCAGCTGCTTATCCTGCAGGCCATGGTAGGAGTGTGCCTGGGTGGAATCCTGCCCGGTATCGGTGCGCTGTTAGCCCGTTATGTCAAAAAAGGAGAGGAAGGCGCCGTGTACGGGCTAAACAACTCCATCAGGTCGGCGGGGCGTGCAATTGCTCCCTTACTGGGCGCCAGTGTGGCGGCTGCCTTCGATCTGCGCGCCACGTTTATTGCCACCTCAGTCATCTTCCTGATCATCACCGTCTTGGCTCGCTTCCTGCCCGAACCGCACATTGCGCGCGATGCAGGCGCCTGACCGGTATAATAGATCTCACTGCAGTCCAACTGCAGCGAGATCGAGGTTCTTCATTCGAGGATGCACGCATGCCTGTTGACAGCTTCAAATACCTACCGCGACTGATCGGCGCCATTTACGAAACCACGGATGTGCAGAAGGAAATTCCCATCCCCTGGACGCCGCTGGAGCGACCAATATCCGAGTGTACGTTCGGTCTGGTGACCAGCGGCGGCTTATACCAGCGCGGCGTTGAACCGCCGTTTGACCTGCAGCGCGAGCGTTTGGAGCCAACCTGGGGGGATCCTACCTACCGGACAATACCCAAAGACATCACGAGTGTGGAATTGGGGGTCAGCCACCTGCACATCAACAACGAAGCCGTAGAGTCTGACATCAATGTGCTCTTGCCCGTCCATCGTTTTGATGAACTCAGCCAGGAGGGGCGAATCGCGGGTAGTTCGGATCATCATTATTCCTTCATGGGTTACCAGGGCTACCCACCGGACACGACCGCATGGAGGGAAATCTACGCGCCAGCTGTAGCCGAAAAGTTCAAATCCGAGGGCGTACAGTGCGTCTTACTCACCCCAAGCTGACCGGACTGCACCATCAACGTGCCCGTGCTGGCACGTACGCTCGAAGCAGCCGGTCTGTCAACAGTGCTGGTGACGATGATGCCCAATTGGGCGGAGATGATCGGGACACCACGGACTCTGGCCGTCGAGTTCCCCTTCGCACACACCCTGGGAGCGCCGGGGGACCACGAAATGCAAATGCGGGTCATCCGTCAGGCGCTGGAAGTCCTGGAAACGGCGGAATCTCCCGGAACGATCGCGCATTCGAACGAGGTCTGGCCTCAGGAGGGTAAAGAAGCCGTTCGGGTGTGGCAGCCAACCGAACCATCACCGATCATCTCTGTGATGGGACCCAAAATACGCCAGCTTTTACGAGAGAGGCGGCGTAAAAGCTCAATGAGTAAGCCCAAAGAATAATTCCGGGGCCGTGTGAGATTTATCCCCCAACATACTTGGTCTTATAGCCCAATGAACGCAGTTTAGCCGCCACTTTATCGCGGTGATCCCCCTGGATCTCGATTGAATCATCCTTAATCGTGCCTCCTGTTCCGCAGGTCTTCTTGAGCAGCTTTGCGAGTGATTTCCTGTCCTGAGGCGTGAGCTGCAACTCACGCACAACTGTGACGGTCTTGCCGCCGCGGCCTTTGCGTTCGCGATAAATGGCGGCTGTCTGCTGCTCCGGCGGCAGGCTCTTTGGTTTCCGGCAGCGGCAAGGATCGCTCTTGCAGTACGGGCAGATGTCTGAAGAGTGTGTAGATGTGGAATATACGGTTGGGCGTCTGTTTCGCGGCATGGCTGCTCGATTCTGGTCGTGGAAAAGTATTGTACAATTATATCGCAACACGAATTTTTCCACGGATGTCAACGCTACAGGCAATTTTACTCTAATCCCCCATCCTTATAGTAGGTTCTCAGTAAAAATGGAGGTTTCCATGAATCGCAATTCATTAAAAGTAGATATTCCCAGCCTGTTGACGGGCACGCTCATTGGCGCAGGCGCTGTGCTTGCCAAAACGAATTTCGACAAACGTTTTCCCGATAAAACACCTGGGCAGCGCAGGGTAAACAGAGCTTTAAGCAAGGCGCTGCGCAAGGCGCGTAACGGCCAACCAATCTCCCTCGACACGGAACACCGCTTCGTCATTTTTTCCGATCATCATAAGGGGGGAAATAATGAAGCCGATGCTTTTCGCGGTGCCAAGGAAAACTATTTAGCGGCGCTCGATCACTATCACGAAAAAGAATTCACGCTCATTATTTTGGGGGACGCTGAAGAACTGCTCGAAGAACGCTTTGAAAAGGTCATCGACAGCTACCAGGATGTGCTGCAGAGTGAGGCGCGTTTTTACCCGCTGCGCCATTTTAGGCTGCCCGGCAACCACGATGTTTATTGGGAATCGCAAGATTTTGTAAACCGGCATCTCGGCGATTACTTTCCCGGGATCCAATTCCCCGGGGGTCTGGTTTTAGAATTCGAAAACGATGATGGGATCGAGGGAGAAATCTTCATGACCCACGGACATCAAGGCACGCTGGATGCGGATATATTCAGCTTTTTTCCGCCGCTGGTGCTGCCGCTGTACCGCAGCCTTCAAATAATCACAGGAATGGGAAAAGCGAAACCATCGGATGACGCCTGCTTGAGAGCCGAACATGATACGCGCATGTACCGTTGGGCGAGCCGTCAAGAAGGGTTGATCCTGATCAGTGGTCACACACACCGGCCCGTTTGGAGCTCAATAACCCACCTCGAGAAACTGGTCATGCAGCTGCACGCCCTGCTGGCGCTGCCACCCGATCAGCGCCCCGATGACTTCCAGGAACTGGTCGAGCAGCTGCAAAACGAGATCAAGGAACGGGCGGAGAAATATCCTCCATGCACGGACACCATCAAGACCAGGCCCTGTTATTTCAATACAGGTTGCTGCTGCTTCAGGGACGGGGACATCACCGGTATCGAGATCGTGGATGGGCAGATGGCCCTGGTGAAATGGGGTATGGAAAATGACGTTGCGGCTCGAGTGGAATTGGAGAAAATGCCCCTGGCGGAGATATTCGCCATGCTGTGATAAGCGCATCCGCGTTGAACAAACCTCATGCACATTGACATTCCCAATTCTATAAATTATACGTTACAATTATTACCTAAATTCTATGATTTGGAGGAAACTTTATGTCAGTTGAACGTACAAAAAAAGTTATCGATGGCTACTTGAGTGCAGAACACGTGGCAGATTACTTGACAGAGGATGTGGTGTTCACTGTTATGGGAACGGGTCAGGAATACGCCGGTCACGTGGGCGTCGGTCAAATGTTCGAGTACTTTTACCGCACCGCCTTCGACGCCACTCACGAAACCCGCAGCATGGTTTACGGAGACGGTAAAGCCGTCTGGGAAGCAGACTTTATCGGCAAACATATCGGTGAATTTGCCGGGATCCCCGCTACCGGGAAGGATGTGCGTGTACCTTTATGTGTCGTATACGAGTTGGAGGGAGATAAAATCAAAAAAGCGCGCGTTTATATGGAGATGCCGGTCATGCTCCAACAGCTCGGTGTAACTCCTTAATTACAGGAGACAACGATGCCAAAATCAGTTGACGAAATGATCGCTAGCCTGGCCAGCAACCTGGAAAAAGAGACCGGGAAATCGTTGGTCGGCTGGCTGCGGCTGGCCTACAAAGAAGCCTGAAGAAGGGAATTCATAACACTCGCACTTTCATACAATTTTCCCGCGTTAAAATCCTAGTGTTTTTATCTGGCATGCAGCTCGTCTCGCGACCATTTCATTGAGACGCTTGTGCCAAGGTCAGTCCCCATTTCAAGCAATGCGACATGGCTTTTCCGCGCTGCTTGGTACCCTTCATCGTTAGCACAGAGGTTGTAAAGCGTGCAGAGAAAATTGTTGGGAATGTAATAAATTACATTTAGTTTACACAAGGGTTATAATAACAGCCCGACTTGGTTCATGGATGCTTGAACCAGGTTTCCTTTCTCAGTGTAGTGAATTTATTTCACTCGACGAGCTGGTTGACCATGCAGCGCTGTGTGTTTTTCTCCAAATCTTGTATGACTTGAAGCTGCCGGTCGTTTCCGTGGAGCAATTTTCTATAGAACAATAATTATTAGAAGTTATGCAGTTGGGTAGGCTTCTGGGGTGTGGTGGGGCGGCTTTGCTGCCCCACCACACCCCCAGCAACCCTGAACTGCGTAAGTCCTAATTATGTTAATAACCATTATATATTTATGGAGGTGTGGTTATGCCAAGAGGTGGTGGCCGTAGAACAGCAGGACGCAGCAGGGGAAGAATGATGGCAGCTCGGATGACTAGGCGCAGACGCAGACGGCGTAGACGTCGACGAATCCTGCTGGTGGGCGGCATGATCGCTCTGGGCTATGCCGGTTATAAGATGAGCAAACGAGACGTGCAGCGCGTCGAGGAGCATACCGGCAAGGATGCTGATGAACTTACAGACGAACAATTGGAACAGGCAATGGATCAATTGGGCATCGAAAAAGAGACCATGACCGATGAAGAATGGGCTCAAGCCGATAAGGCCGATGCTCAACCAAGTTACTTGGATGAACTTGAACGCCTGGCAGAACTGAACAAGCAGGGCATTCTTACTGATGAAGAATTTGCGGCTAAGAAAAAACAATTACTAGATAATTAAAGAATGTTCACTTGAGTGCTTTCATTGTCTTCAATACATGACAAATAACGGAACACTTGTGGATATATATAGTGTTGGCGACTACGGCGACATGATTGCCGATAAGGTTCGCATGGATCCCTTTGCCTATGCATTGAAGGCAAATATAGGACCGGATTCAGTCGTCCTGGATATAGGCACAGGCGCCGGTATTCACGCTTTGTTGGCCTGTAAGTTTGGCGCCCGTAAAGTGTATGCCATCGAGCCGAATGATGCCATTCACCTGGCAAGAGAGCAGGCCCAGGTGAATGGTTTTGCCGATTGTATCGAATTTTTTCAAGATGTGTCAACTCGTGTTACACTGCCTGAAAAAGTAGACGTTATTGTTTCTGATTTGCGCGGCGTTTTACCTCTGTATGGACAGCATATACCTTCAATTATTGATGCCCGGCAGCGTCACCTGGCGCCTGGCGGTATTTTAATTCCAAAACGCGACACCATGTGGGTGTCGCTGGTTGAGGCTCGCAGTGTCTATAACGACATCGTTAGTCCGTGGGACTTTCCATACGGTCTGGACATGGAGAAGGTAAAGCATAATGTTTTAAACAATTGGAGCGAGGAATACACGGACACCTTCAGGCAGAGGGACCTGCTGATGGAACCGCAAATTTGGACGGTATTAGACTACACATCAATCGATAATCCAAACATAAGTTCTTCAAGTTTAATCCAAAAATCTTCGCGGGATGGTACCGCGCATGGGTTATTGTTGTGGTTCGATGGGGAGATCGCTGAGGGGATTCATATATTCAATGGGCCAGATGCAGAATTTCCGGCTACGGTCTATGGATGTGGCTTCTTCCCCTTGCTTGAACCGGTATCGATTGCAAAGGGTGACACGGTAACTATAGATATAAGTGCCGACCTGAAAGAGTATGAATACAGCTGGAACTGGCATACGCGTATCCATTCTGGTAATGATCTCCATACGATCAAAGCCGATTTTTGGCAGTCTAATTCCTGGGAAAATGAAACACAGAGTTATGATGGCCCCGGTACTTAGACCTGGAGTGAGAATGAATGAAGAGAAACTGACCTGAATGATGTCTACCAGCAACCCTGTAGATTGGGATTAACGAGCAATTTATTGAGAATGTTTGGAAAGAAGTGCACGTAGTGATAGAGGTGTATAGCTATGAGCACAACGAACGATAAGGCAACCTCTCCCTCCCTCCTCACCCGAACCGAGAAATGGATTCCCGGCTTGATGGCACTGCGCACCTATCAGCGTGGGTGGCTTGCACGCGATCTGATAGCCGGGATTGTGCTTTGCGCACTGCTTGTCCCCCAGGGCATGGCGTATGCTGAACTGGCTGGTCTGCCCGCGATCACTGGTCTGTATACAACGATAGTATGCCTGGTAGCATATGCTGCCTTCGGACCCTCCCCATACCTGGTGCTGGGTCCCGACTCCTCTCTCAGTCCCATGATCGCGGCTGTTATCCTTCCC
>Ga0209013_10003695_pt1 | contig 13523 bp, 8 predicted proteins | sample Cruoilmetagenom2_FD_187291 | JGI IMG/M metagenome (GOLD analysis project Ga0209013, IMG submission 187291) | Oil polluted marine microbial communities from Coal Oil Point, Santa Barbara, California, USA - Sample 2 (SPAdes) (version 2) | ecosystem: Environmental > Aquatic > Marine > Oil seeps ... | reverse complement strand
ATAGTGAGTGTGATGGGAATACCCAGGGCTGACCCAAAAGTTGCATAAGCGATGCCCATGTTGCCAGAAGTGGAGTCCAATAAATGCATGCCAGGTAAGATCAAACCCTTGTGCAGCGCATTTTGAATGATGCCCCAGGCCGGCCGGTCCTTCACAGAACCGCTTGGGTTGAACCACTCTGCCTTGGCAAATACCTGGACGTTGCTTATGGTTTTGTCTGACAGGGTCACCAGGGGCAGGAGAGGAGTGTTTCCAACCAGGGAAGGCATGCCTTCGTCAAGTGATATTCTTTTTACGAATGGTGTTAAGTCCTGCATTCTACTTCCTTGTTAAATAAAAAAACCGATCATATTTATACTGAAAGCCTCATCGTTTCGACAGTGTGCGGAAATCATTCCGGCTTCCAGACCAATTTTGATCGGTGGTTTGGGAAGCAGGATTACGATCCCCGCTGTATACAGGAGCAATTTATAATCATAAACCTATCCGTTTAATATGAATATTTTGACATATATTGTAATAAATAACCCCGACTTGTCAATCCTTCAAAGAGATGGCGCTGGCGGGTTCATATTATGGATGGAAGAATTCTATTGAATCTTACTTGTAGGCAACCAATCCGGATTTGGTAATAGTGACCAGAAGTCATTTGAAAATCAATTACAATGAAGTGTCAGTAATCGTGAATTTATGATCATCTTCCTTGGAGAATACAATGAGCTTTGCTAAACGAACCCAGAGCCTTAAATCAGAAGAGGCTTACCAGGTTTTAGCCAAAGCCCAGGCCCTTGAAAAAACCGGCCGGGATATCATTCACCTGGAAATTGGACAGCCTGATATTAAAACCTTTTCCAATGTTAGCCAGGCTGGAATAAAGGCAATCCAGGATGGATTTACCCGCTATACATCTCCAATTGGGATGCCTGCATTGCGTGAAGTGATTGCGAAGGCTGCGGGTGAACAGCGGGGTTTGGAATTCCAACCGGATCAGATTGTTGTCAGTCCTGGCGCCAAACCAAACCTGTTCTTTCCAACCCTGGCACTCGTGGAAGAGGGGGATGAGGTGATTTACCCCAATCCCGGTTTCCCGAGTTATGAAGTCATGATCCGGATAGCTGGAGGAGAACCTGTCCCAGTGCCTTTGCTGGAGGATAATCAGTTTTCTTTTGACCTGGCCGTATTTGATGAGCTGATCTCAGAAAAAACCCGGATGATAATCCTCAATTCCCCGGGAAATCCCGCCGGAGGGATCATTCCCAGGGCTGATCTGGAACATATCGCCCGGGCAGCCATGAAATATGATTGCTGGGTACTTTCTGATGAGATCTATACCAGGATTGTCTACGATGGCACCCAGGTAGATTCCATTATGGGATTTCCCGGTATGGCGGAAAGAACCATCATTATGGATGGTTTTTCGAAAACTTATGCCATGACTGGTTGGCGGTTGGGATTTGGCATTATGCCCCGGGACCTGGCCGTCAAGGTAGGTTTACTGCTGACCCACTCAGTTGGATCTACAGCCCAGTTCACCCAGTTTGCAGGGATCGAGGCTTTAACAGGAGATCAGGAGCAAGTTGATGAAGTTGTGGCTGATTATAAAAAGCGCAGAAATCTGATCGTGGCGGGATTGAATCAGCTGCCCGGGATCAGCTGCCAGAACCCGCAAGGTGCTTTTTATGTATTTCCGAATATCAAGGGTCTTGGAAAAACATCCCAGCAGGCCGCAGACTGGATCCTGGATGCGGCAGGTGTTGCGTTGCTGCCAGGTACCGCGTTTGGAAAATTCGGGGAAGGTTATTTGCGATTTTCCTACGCCAATTCAATTGAGAATATTCAGAAAGCGTTAGATAGATTGGGCGCTTTTCTTTGATCTCTTCAGCGTAACAAGCACAACACCCATAATGATCAGGGCTGCGCCCAGTATCTGCCAGAACCCCATCCGTTCTCCCAGGAAAATAGCTGAAAGTATTGAGGCAGATAGGATCTCGGCGGTGGATACAATCACAGCCACGCTGGCCGGGAGCATGGAAAGGGCTTTGGTATAGAGCGCAAAACCAACCATGGTTGACATCAGCACAAACCCGAGCATCCAGGGGAGAATTCCGCTCCCGACTGGCCATGGTTCAGGGCGACCGCCCTGGAACAGGAAGATGGTGAATGTGCCTATTGCGAAAATATAAAAAGTGATTGTCCAGAAGCTGTATTCCCCACTGAGTTTTTTGCCAAATAGCGATAAAGAGGCATAGGTGACCGCAGCTCCCAGACCAACCCATATACCCGTCGGATCGATATGCAAATCCTGCTGGCCGATCATCCCGGCAGCCAAGACAGTCCCACCGACGGCGGCCATGATCGCCAGCATCTTTTTTACCGAAAGTTCTTCCTTGAATAAAACCCAGGCTAGCATTGTCACGATGATTGGCGCATTCGATTGAAGCACTGTTGCCAATGATGCGCCCAGCCGCAGTACTGCAATATTCCAGAAGATATGAAAGATACCAATACTGATAACTCCCATGCCGATCAGCCAGGGTAGGTCCGCTTTTTTCACGCGCAGTAATTTTGGATTGACCACAAGAAGGCCAATCAGCAGGACAAACGTGGAAACCAGATCCCGCCAAAAGGCCAATCCCACAGGGCTTAATCCACCTATTTCGACAATTTTGAAAATGAATATACCGGATGACCCCCATCCGATGGACGCAATAATCACCAGGATTATCCCGGCAATTCTTTTGTCATTGGGGAAAAGACTTTTGTCCATAAAATAAAAACCTTTAGGGAGCTAGTTTCATCCCCTCGATGTAGAAATCGTAGAACTTGGCATCCTGGTCTAAATCAACCTGGGACGCTCTCCCGGCCAGTTCTTCCCCAAGGGAAAATCCTTCCTCGGTGAGGAATATGGCAGCGCCAAACCCCGCTCCATTGGCAACGGTTTCCACAGCCTTCTTTTTCACCGGAGGTATCAACCCCAGGTTGAGGATAGCATCAATATCCACTTCGCCGCCAAAGGATCCAGTCAGGATCACACGTTCCAGGTCGGCTGGTTTCAGATCCAATTGGTCCATTAATACATCCATCGCTGCCCGGATTGCCCCCTTGGCTTTCTGCAATTCACGGACATCCATCTGGCTTAAGAAGATGTTCTCTGCCTTTGAAAGGCTGATCCGGAATACGCTGTTATCTGGCAGAACCAGGTCTGAATTATTTGCTTTTGGAGGGTTGATTCTGCCCCCTTCATCAATTATTCCACTCTGCCTGCATTCTGCGATGGCAGATAATAATCCCGATCCAGTCAGCCCCACGGGGGGAGCATCTGCAATGGTGGTTAACTGCATCTGCCCATCCACTAATTCAACCTTGGTGATCGCGCCATCTACGGCTCGGGAACCACATGAGATATTGACTCCTTCAAAAGCCGGACCAGCGGCGGTAGATGCTGTCAGGATCTTGTCACCATCGGTTACCATCACTTCTCCGTTGGTGCCTAGATCTATGGCCGCCATGGGGCCTGATGGGTCATCAAATCCGAAATAGGCCAGGCAGGCCAGCGCATCAGAACCTACAAACCCACCAATTAATGGAGGGAGAGAAACCTTGATTCCCTCTGGGAAAATACCTTCCATTATTTCAGCAGCATCCGGAATGGACTGGGTCTCATGGGGCTGAAAAGGTATAAAAGCCAAATTTTCAAGGGGAAGGCCGGCCAGCAAATGGTGCATGGCGCAATTACCTACAATAGTCACCTGTTTTATTCGCTGCCAGGTCGAGCGAGAAAGATTCAATGAATCCACAGCTTGATTGATAGATGCCAGCGCCAACCGATGCAAGCGTTCTGCATTATCCGGATGTTCAATGGCTGCGGCCAGCCTGGAGATCACATCTGAACCATAAACAGTTTGTTGATTCAAACCTCCGCTACCAGCTGCGACTTCTCCATTATCAAGTGTCGTTAAGAAGGCAGCGGCAGTTGTGGTACCCAGGTCAATCGCCAATCCGAGGGGCACGTCTTTTTCTTTTTTGTAGCGGGAACTTCCCTTGAATATCTTGTTGGAATAGACCAGGATAGGAGACAAGACCAGGCGGGTTTCTCCCTGGACTCGAGCCCGGCAGGCCAGCCGGTTGTTTAGGGCAATCTCACCCGGAGTGAGATTCTTCAGTTCAATCTCATCAGGATCAGCAACGCCAATTTCCACCAGTACTTTGCATTTCCCGCATGTTCCCCGGCCAGCGCAGGGTTGCTCCAGGGGTAATCCGGAGGAAGCAATCACATCGCCGACCAGGCTGCCTTCTTCTGCTCGGATTATTTTTGTTTCAGAGCCGTAAATCAGAGTAACGTCTGGCATAGAAATTTCTTCTTAATTTTCCCCGACCAGTTTCTTAGCCAGATCTGCGGCTGCGGCGGCATTGGAAGCGTACCCGTCAGCGCCAATCCGGTCAGCAAAATCCTGATTGACCGGCGAGCCGCCAACCATCACTTTAACTGACTCACGCTTTCCGGCTTCGATTAGGGCCTTAATAGTCCGATCCATGGAGATCATGGTTGTAGTTAAGAGGGCGGACATACCCAGAATATGGGGTTCATGTTCATCAATAGCTTTTAGAAAAGTCTCCGCGTCCACATTTCTACCCAGGTCAATGACCTCAAACCCAGCTCCTTCACACATCATTCCTACCAGATTCTTTCCGATATCATGCAAATCGCCTTGTACTGTGCCGAGGATGATTCGGCCAGCGGGTTTAGCGCCGGTTTCCACCAGGATGGGCCGGATGATATTCATGGCTTCCTGCATCGCTTTGGCAGATCGCAGAACCTCCGGAACAAAGATGATACCGGCTTTGAATTCCTCCCCGATATGATCCATACCCGGCATCAAACCCAGGTTCAGGATCTCTTCAGCTGTGTGACCTTCCTCCAGGGCAGTATTGGTCTTTTCAACCATGTCCTGGTAATTGCCTGCGATCAAATATTCTGAAATCAAAGATAAGATCTCACTCATTTTTCCTCCAGAAATTTAAAAATCCTAAGACGAAAAACCCAGCCCCGAGATTTCTAAGAGCTGGGTGATTGTGATTGATTAGTCAGACGACCTTTGATAATGCTTCAGCCATGGCTTTGATGTGGTCCGGGGTGCTCCCGCAGCATCCACCGATCAACCTGGCTCCTTCGTTCCATACTGTGACTGCATAATCAGCCATTAACTCGGGAGAGCCATTATAGACTACTTCTGTGCCCACAACTACGGGGATGCCAGCATTGGCCTTGGCAATCAGAGGGAGTTCCGGATTAGTGGATTTAAATGCCTTGATGGCTTCAACCAGTTCATCTGAACCGGTGCCGCAATTTGCCCCCAGAAATTGGATTTCCTCCAGATGGAGGGTTTGTGAGGCTTGTTCGGGCTTGATTCCCATCATAGTGTGACCGTGAGAATCAAAGGACATGGTAGCCGCAATTGGCAGATCACTCACCGACCGGATACCGGCGACAGCGGCTTTAACTTCTTCCAAATCGCTCATGGTTTCGATCCAGAACATATCAACCCCGCCGGCAGCTAGTCCAGCAGCCTGGGCTGCAAATGATTGGTTGGCAGCTTCTTTTGTCAATGTTCCCAGAGGTTCGAGAAGTTGGCCTGTCGGGCCGATCGATCCGGCCACAACCACAATTTGATCGGCAGCGTCAGCTTCTTCTCTGGCATTTTTTGCGGCTGCTTCGTTCAGTTCATGAACTCGCTCAGCCAGATCATGACTCTCCAGGCGAACTGCCGATCCACCGAAAGTGTTGGTCAGGATCACCTGGGAACCGGCTTCGATATAGGCGCGATGGATCTTCTGCACTTTTTCAGGATGAAGAACATTCCATTCTTCCGGGGATTCACCTGGTTCCAGGCCGGCTGCAAACAGCATGGTGCCCATGGCGCCGTCCAGAAGGATAGGTTTTCCGGATTCCAGCAATTTTTTTATCTTATCCATGAGAGCTCCATATTAAAAGAGAATAATCTGAGGGGAAATGAATTATATCTTATTACTAAACTAGCTATTGACAAGCGCACATTTATTCAATCTGGAAACCAGCCCTGGCTAATAATACGGGCAGATCCCGGATAAACTTCTTGTTCTTTTCCTTCTCCCCTTCTGGCAATTCCTCCCAGGGCAAGATGCTGGGATTCGTCTTCTTAACAGGGTCTTTTTCAGAGCCGTATTTCCAGCTTTCGGATGTTTTTTCCCGGCACCAGTGATCATGCTCCAGCTGGGCCATCAAAGTAACTTCATTATTCGCTCCATCTTCATTAAACTTCAGATTTTCCACATCCCAATCATGGAGAGGTGCGATCCGGTACCCGGCTTCTTTTAACATAAGAGGGATTCGGTCCGCTTGCTGGCGGTTCTTTTCCTTGTGATATTCCGACAGATCATCCCAGGCTACTTGAGTGGGGCCGGAGTGTGAAGTTGCCTGAATTCCTTCCAAATATACGGCATGCAGGTTGCGGGCCAAGACCTCATGAGTACCTTTCTGCAGCAGTTCAGCCGTGCAGGTCTTATCCAGCAGATCAAAGATCTTCAAATCCCCAAAGGAATTTTGATCACCTTCACCTGGATCACTTCCCAACAGCAGGGCTAATCCACCGCTTTCCACCATACGCATGACGATCGGCAAGCTGTGGCGGCGGAACTGGTGATTTAAGCGAAGCCCGGTTTGCAAGCTGAAGGTCTCATCATCCAGACAGATATAAACGATGTCCAGGTTGCAGCTGTCGGCTGTTTTGAATAATTCTCCCACCTTATCAAAATCACCTGACAGGATATCCATGTTGATCGCCTGATAATCCCCCAAGTTCAGCAGGCGTGGGTTCTGGTTCTTGAGAGAGAGTAGCTTGTTTTCTGCGTCGATGTCAATCAGAGATAATTTGATCCTTTTTTCATAATCTGGCCTGGATAAGTTCCAACTCCGGGCAGCTTCAATGACCAGGCGTTGGCCCATTTTCCCCAATCCAATTACAAGCACATGAGGTGCTTGATCTGGAGATAGACCAAGCCAGGGGGGATTCCCACCCACCATTAAATGAGCTCCGCGGTCAAAGATATTAAATAATTCCAGGCGGAAATTTCCGTTCTGGTTGAGAGTCAGTTCCCTTTCCCTTAGCAGTCTCCAGAGCTGGGAATCAAAAATGTGGATGATGCAGGTTAGGCAGCCTTCTTTCCTTTGGGAAGATATTTTTTCTGCCTGGATTGCTACTTCGGCGTTTTTACCGTCATCACCCAAAACAGATACCAGGCAAGTTGCCCGGTTGAGCTTAACTTTTTCAAGCAGCTCGGGATCTCCTGCATCACCAATCATCACTATCGCGCCAGCTGAACGGATATTTCCGATCCAATCATTTCCTTCGTCGACCTCGATGACAACTACAGGAGTTCCAACCTGGAGAAATTGATTTGCCAATCGGAATCCCTTCCTTCCCAGGCCGCAGATGATGACATGATCCTGCAAAAACCATAACCGGACCCGGTCAGTTTGTTGAATAAAGATAGTAGTAAATGCCAGGAAAGCGGTATAAGCGGTAATGGCCGGGACTAAAAAACGAGCAATTTGCAGTTCCCAGTTGATGGGAGGTGGTACGGTCCCGGAGTTCAGTGAGATTAAACCCAGGGTGAGGTAGAGATTATCCAAGATAGTTCGTCCTGCTTCAACTGCCTGGCCATTTTTCCAGAAACCAATATATCCAAGAACTAACGAGATAGTTCCGAGGATTATTATGATAAACCAGCTGTAGTCCGCCCATATTTTTCGAAGTAGTCTTACTCGCCGCATTTGTATCTCCAGTTAGATAATCATGAATTCTAAATATTTATCCTTAGATCCAGTGGGGGAGTTCTTCAGTCTTTATATGATCCAGGTAATCTCCTGGCAACGATTTGACTGCTTTTCGGAGAAACCTGGTCTTTTTCCTTTACATATACCGCCATACCGATCATTTCCAGCAGAATAGGTATGTTTCGGATCGTATCACGGTCAAGATCTTTAACTTCCTCCCTTAGTTCATCATAAGGCACAATATGGGGACTGATCTTCTTTTCAACATCCTTATCCTCACCATACGTCCAGCCATATCCTAACCGTTCGCGGACCCATTCCTCATGCTCGAATATGGCAAGGGCCTCTACAACATCATCAGATATTTCTGAAACCACTTCACCTGCAGATCCTTCCGGGCGTATTTCCCACCCCATCAGACCCAATTTTTTTGTAATGCCCCGCGCTTGACGCAAATTGGAATATTTCAATGCGTCTGATAGATCAGAGAATTCGGGATAGGTAAGAGTTTTATCTGGATAACGTTCAAGTTGTTGTTGATTATATAGGTCATGAATAGCAACTGCTAACTTTTCGAGGTTGCCCAGTAATTGGCGTGGCACGGTGGCAGTCTCCTGATCGGCAATTCCAGGAAGGGAAGCCAAGGTTTGTACGGTCTCACATTTGATCGAAAAACCATCTACGAATAGAGCGTCCATCTCCAGCAGTTTGTAGAGGGTGTCTTCTTTGTCAGCTGAAAATTGTTCGGGCAGGGGAGTATCTTTATCTATATAGGTCATTTCCAGGCGTTTATTGGTGATCAGAATGGATGCTTCCTCCGCCAGATTGCGCCTTTTATCAAGGATTCCGTAAGGCGTTCGATTCCATTCCTGCAGTTCGTCGCACAGGATAAGCAGAAAGGCAATCGGATGCTCCTGAGGTGAAAGAGGACCCTTGCTGAAGGGAGGTTTCATAAGAACATTTTTATAGTAGTTGTGGAGCAAGATCGAGCTGGCGCTGTCGAGAATCGGATAATAGAAATATTCAGGTTTATAGCTGCAGCTTTGGATGAGGTAACCGTACCACCTGAGGACAATGATGGCGCTGTAATATCCATGATCGATAAAACCATGGTCTGCCATAATTTCCGGGAATCTATCCAGAGCAGTTGTGACTGTCTTCAAGTCAACTCCCAGAGAGAGATGCAGTTTGTGAGCCAGCAGATCATTGGGATTCAGCAAATCCACGTACGCGCAGCTTGGGTGTTTATCGTAATACGATTTAATGAAGTCCTGTTTAGGGAGGATTTCCGCAATCGAATTAAACTCCTCGAAATTGTCAAACTCAAGGTGGGTTTTCACCTGCCCTTGTTGATCTACTTCAGTAGCAAAACTGATGAATTTGTTGAGCTGTTTTCCGATGATCTCCACCGGATACCCAACATCGTGAAACAGGGAAGCAATTCCCCAGCGGTAGAAAAACTCTTCACCTTTTGTGTCATAAGAAAATGGATAATCGTCTTTATTCAAATTCACAATTTCAAAAGCAGACCGAAAATTTTCATTTTGGGAGTAGATTGAGAGACCGAGAAGGAATACATTGACAGAGTGAATATAATGATCTCTCTGTTTATCAATCAGAGTGGATGCTCTCTCCTCAAAGCTGAGCAATACATCGAGCAAATCGATGAACGGATTGGTCTCACCTTCCAAGGTTATCCGATAACTATCAAAAAATGATCTATAAACTGCAAAAGCGGTTTCTTTTGTTTCGTATTCCAAAAACTCAAGAACCGCCTGGCGGAGATAGGATTTATAGCTGTGACCTCTGGATATATCCTCAAATACTTCCAGTTCATCGAAAAAATGATTTGAGTATTTATATAAATCATTCATAGGTGTCTGACTTTAATTCTTAATTTAGGAATCTATACCAGTCTAAGGGAACTAATTAGCCAGTGGCAGGTTTCGTTCACTAGTGGAAGAGTTATTATTTTTGTATATCAAATCATGATAAAACGACTATATAATTATAAACGGTTATAGGCGAGGTGGAACAGTACAGTATCGCACTGAATAAATATTCATAGTTAATAAAATCCAAATTCACAAGGTGTTGAATATATGACTGCAGAAAATAGTATCACCCAAGAATTTGATGTTTTCATCAGCTACTCCTCGAAGGAAAAAGCCATAGCTGATGCCGTGGTTGCCGCCCATGAGAGGGCCGGGATCCGCTGCTGGTACGCCCCGCGGGACATCGCTCCTGGGGCTGACTGGGCGGATTCTATCACCAAGGCCATTCATGATTGTTCCATCATGGTGCTGATTTTTTCAAAAGAAGCCAACCATTCCCAGCGGGTGATCGATGAGGTCAATTATGCCATCAGTCAGGAAAAGCCCCTACTCCCCTTCCGAATTGAATCTTATGACCCCACTGGTGCTCTCAGCCTTCACTTATCTTCCCGCCACTGGCTGGATGCCTATGAATCTGGCTGGGAATCCCATATTGAGAGATTGATAAAGTCTGTCAAGCTGAACCTGGAAAATGCCAGAGATACGATCCAGATTAGCGGTGGAGGGGCGCCTTCCGTAGTAAGGAGTAGCGCATCAATTCAGGGAAATAAAAAGGGCTTTTCCGAAAGATGGGTATTTGTAGCTGGAGGATTGATCATCCTGTCCATCCTGGGGTATTTTGGATGGATTAATTTTGGTAGGACACTATTTGTACAAGCTCCCGAGGTTTCAACAGTCACACCTGTAGAACTGACTCCAACTGAGCCGATACCGGAACCGACCCCAACGGAAATTTCTCCTTTTACTGCGTCTTTACGCGGTTCAATTAGAGAAGATCAGTTTGTCCTGGATCCGCAGAGTGATGGGGCCAGCATGTTGACGATAAGTTTATTTCTGACATTGACGGGCTATGATATCAATACCACCGAGGTTGTCCCGCGAGCAGCAGAAAGCTGGACAATCAGCCCGGACGGAAAGATTTACACTTTTAAACTTCGTCCGGATATCCCCTGGGTTCAGCACACCTTTGGGGCGGATACCACCCAGGTTCTCGATGATAATGGTAACCCGCGCTTTGTAACCGCAGCTGATTTTGAGTATGCTCTCAAACGAACATGTGATCCGCGGTTTAGATTTGGTTACTATTTTGGTACTCAGCTTATTCAAGGATGCCGTGAAGCTCTGGATTATGAAGATCCAGAGAACATACCTTCAGAGCTGTTTGACGCTATCGGTGTAGAGGTTGTCTCAGATACTGAATTGATTATATATCTATCGGATCCTTCCAGCCTTTTCCTGGTGATCACGTCCAGATATGGAGCCACGGCCGTGCCTTCCTGGGCTATGGAAAAATACGGAGAAGCCTGGATGAATCCGGGATTAATGCCCACTAACGGTATGTTTGTGATCGATGAGTGGGTTCTGGGGGAATCAATCCGCCTGATTCGAAATGATCTACTGCCGGCTGATATGGGTGGAGAAGGTAATATCCAGACAGTAGATCTGATTATGGCGGATGATAACTACGAAGCTTATGATATGTGGTTGGATGGTGAAATCGATTATGCTTTCATTCCTGATGAGATGTTATCTTCTCATCTGGATCAATTTCCAGGACTGACAGGCCAAATAACACAACCTTATGCCCTTTCTGTATATTTCAACACGGAACATCCTCTCTATGCAAACATTCATCTCAGACGGGCCTTATCTGCGGGTTTCAATCGAGCTGAATTTATTCAAGAGGTCCTTCAGGGTCGGGGAGTAGCCATGAAACATTTTGCCCCCCCTGGGGTTTTTGGCGCTCCACCTGTGGATGAGATTGGTGTGGGTGATGACATTGAATATGCTCGAGCGGAATTAAAGCTAGCCGGATATCCCGATTGCCAGGGCCTTCCAGAAATTAATATTTATGCAAGCCGGATAGATTTCGTGGCAGATGAATTTGCCCGGTACTGGGAGGAAGGATTGGGATGCCCAGAGGGTACCTTAAATTATGCTGGGTTTTTCTGGGATCACCAGGATGAGGTGAAAGGCAGCGATTTGCTGATTCTTGGTTACGTGAGCGAATATCCTGATGCTGACGGCTGGCTTGGATTCCTTTATTGCAATGATGCACTCTTTCCTCGATCCTGTGATGAAAATGATGCTTTGATTCTTCAGGCTCGGACGGAAATCAGTGCTACTGCGCGGAAAGAACTCTACCTAGAAATTGAAGAGGCTTTTTTTGGTGTGGATGGCACTTTTCCGGTGGCGCCCATTTATTCACCTATCCAGTTGATTGCCAAGCCGGATTGGTTAGAATATGGCCAGTCTGATTATTTTGACTACGATGCTTTTTCAAGGTTTTCGGTTGATATTGAAGCCAAAGAGGCTGCCCGGGGAGAGTGAGCAACGGAAATTTCTTGTCAATCTACCCAATACATCTTATATTTAGTAAGGATATTATATTTTCAACAAAGGTTCAATTATTTAGATGACCCAGAATATCTTTCTCAGCTATCGAAGAGACGATTCCAGAGGGTATACGAATGCTATCTATACCTTGCTAGAACTTCACTTCCCTGCTGATTCGATATTCATGGATGTTGATACCCTGGTTCCTGGATCTGATTTTGTCCAATCATTGGAAGAAGCTGTAGAAAATTGTGATATATTTCTGGCTATCATTGGATCTCGCTGGGAAAATATTGAAGATAATAAGGGTATTAGAAGATTGGAAAACCCTGAAGATTTTGTGCGGATCGAAGTCGCTCATGCCCTGAAACGCGGCATCCCGGTCATCCCCGTATTGGTGGATGGCGCCCAAATGCCTTTCACTGAAAATTTACCAGATAATATCAAAGCTCTTGCCCGACGGCATGCCTTTTCGATCGGCGATCATATGCGATCGGATGTGCAGCGTTTGATCAAAGTTTTAGAAAAAACCTTTGAGCGTTTGGAAAAAGAACGCCTTGAAAAAAAGAGAAAGGAAGCTGAACGCCTGGCTCAAGCACAGGCTGCGGCAGAAATTAAGACCAGAAAAAAGGAAGAGCAAAAGGCCAAGACGCAGGCTGCAGCAGAGCTTAATGCTAAAGAAAAGGCCGAGAAAAAAGCCAGGGTAAAGGCTGAAGCAGAACGAAAGGCTGAGGAAAAAGACGAAGCAGAACGAATAGCCCGGGAAAAGGTTGAAGCGGATCGGATAGTCCAGGAAAAAACTGAAGCGGAGCGATTAGCCCAGGAAAAGGTAGAGGCAGATCGAATAGCCAAGGCGGAGGCCGATGCCAAACAAAAAGCCCGGGAGCAGGCCGAAGCAGACCAAAAGGCAGCAGAACTAAAGGCCAAAAAAGAAGCTGATCAAAAAGCCAAGCAGCAGGCTGAAGCAGATCTAAAGGCCAAAAAAGAGGCCAAGCAAAAAGCAAGGGCATTGGCCGCGGCGGAAAAGAAAGAAGCCAATGAAAATAAGCGTACCTCACGCCAGAAAACGAAAACTGCAGCAGCCCAGCGAGAGGAAAAAGCAGTTTCACCATCTGCTTTGAAAAAGATCCCAGTATGGGTCTGGCCGGTGGCTGGGGTTGTTTTAATTCTGATCGGTTATGGCATATTTGGTGGATTTAGACCAACTTCGTCGGAAGAAACAAGAGAAACTGGAGTAAGCCTGGCTGTTTCAGCTATTACAAATACCCCAACAAGCGAGGCAATTTCCAGTACACCCACACCAGGAACAACAATAACCT
>Ga0209013_10003694_pt1 | contig 13526 bp, 5 predicted proteins | sample Cruoilmetagenom2_FD_187291 | JGI IMG/M metagenome (GOLD analysis project Ga0209013, IMG submission 187291) | Oil polluted marine microbial communities from Coal Oil Point, Santa Barbara, California, USA - Sample 2 (SPAdes) (version 2) | ecosystem: Environmental > Aquatic > Marine > Oil seeps ... | reverse complement strand
AGATTGTTCCAATAAGAACTCTAACTTTTCATCCTCGACAGGATCCACTTGTTCCTCCTGCCGTTTTTCTCTTTTCAATTCATCGAGCATTCCACCGTATATAGTCCGGTACGCAAATGCTGTAAAATCTCCTTTTTCCGCATCGAACTTCACCCATGCTTTCCACAAGGCAATTCGACCTGCCTGTCTATAAAGCTCGTGATTTTTGTAAATACTTAACTTTCGAATACAAGCAGAAATCATCGGCTCATATTGCTTCAATACCTCTTCAAAATTCGCCACTACTACGTTCCTTTAGAGTCATGCATGATTCATTTATTCCTAGGTAGCCTTAGAATAATCGACACTCTATGCAAAATCCACCGACCATTTAAGTAGTACTAGCGCAGCAAACGTTATGTTTTAGTGTATGAACAGTACGTATTGTGAAGGGAAAGGTTTAACTAATACTAGTTTTGAAAGGTAAATAAAATATTATTAGAAGCGACACTCAGTGATGCACCGGGGGTGTTGGAGTTAGAATAACGGGTAGGCTCTATGGCACCATAGTTGATCTACCTTCCTCTCCCAGCCGTAGTATTCCATACCCGTTTTTTACATTTTCATTCTCTGTGGTGTAGCGCTGATTTTGCGCTACATGGATAGCTAACGGGTGGTTTAGTAAAAAATCACAGAAAAAAAGTGAGCTTGGAGAAGCATTTCCAAGCTCACTTTTTTCTGTACAAAAACAACTATTAACATTAGATTAGCCACTATAAATTGAAAGTATAGTACCAGAACAAAAGAGTGAAAATTCACTTGTTTATTGAACTTAAATTTAAAAATTCACTCAAGCATATAACTTTTAGGTGGATCACACAGGGATGTCTTTCAATTGGAGATTCTTTTTCGATTTTATGTCTTGATAATAAAGGACGTTATCTTTTATGAACATTACTTCTGATAGGTTTGAATTGATTTGTATTTTTCCTTTTCCATCTAGTTTCACCTTATATAAATAGCCGGCGTTGGAGTAGTTGCTATAATATATCCATTGTCCTTGAATAGCAAAGTATGGTGCTCTGTCTGCTAGAACTTTAGTTTTCTTTAACGTTTTTTTATCCATTTTATATAATAGGTTGTCTTTGGAATCGGAATAATAATACATTCCATCTTTTTCTACCATCGTATTCATACTGTGAAAATAGTTGTATTTAGAGCTAGCCGCTACTGGATAAATATTTACGTCCCATTGATGATCTACTTTCAGTTGTTCATTGTTTTTTAAAAAGTAATTATAATGAACACTTCCGGGCTTATTTGGGACTGGATCATCCCACGTAGTGTCAACATGATAATATTGACCATCTATTTTCACCATGTTCCAAGAATGATTTCCGCCATTTGCAATACCTGTTACTTGTATTGTTTGTACTCCTACCTTATTAAGTAATAGTGCCATTGACTTTGTATAACCGTCGCAAACAGCTATTTTATTTATTAGGGCACCATAAGGTTCATAGGAATCGTCGGAAACATTATTTTTTAAGAAGTTATCATAATCGTACGCAACAGATAATACGAGGTAATCGTGAATGCTCTTTACTTTTTCAAGGTCACTCATCTCTTTTTTGATATTTTCTTTAATTATTCTATCAACTTCTGCGTTTACCTTTTTGTTTTTCTCTAAAATGACTTGTCTATTACCTTTGTATTTAAAATTTATAGTTCCGTTTGAAAAAGCAGTTACCCCATTGTAGTACGAGATAGAAGGATTATTTGCTACTGCCTGGTTTACTATTTTTCCAATTTCTTTATAACTAATTTTACTAGCATTAAATGTCGTACTAGTTTCAGCGTTTAGCAAACTTTTTACGATATTGTCATATGTAGTTTGTTCCTCGGACTTTAAGATAGTCATGGAAGAGGGTGCTGCTGCAAAAATATGCATTGGAGTAATACTTAATAGCAATACTATAGCAATAAGTAACTTAAATATGTGGTTCATCTTGACCTCTCCAGTTTTAAATTAATTATATTAAATATTACTATAACTATCATCCATAAATAGTTATAAAATAATAATATTTTATAATAATTTAAAAGTAAAAAGTCCCGAATATAGTAGAACTTTAAGATAAAAAAGGAATATATACCTACATTATGAATAAAAAAGAGAACTATTAGTGTTAATCATAAACTACTAATAGTTCTCTTAATATTATGCTTTGAATGTTTTTCTTCTATTAAAAGCGATCCAAAGACCAACTAGGATCGATGCAATACCTGCAAATAATGTACCTATTGGGTAGGCTTCACCTGTTTGTGGAAGGTAGTTTCCTGTATTGGCTTCAATTAGCGTACTTGGATTTTTGTCTTTCTCGGGTATACTGGGTTGAACTGAAACATTCCCATTACCAGAATTATTTGGATCACCTGGGTCACTTGGATTACCTGAGTTGCCTGGTGTACCTGGATTCCCTGGTACTCCTGGATTATCTGGTGTTCCTGGTGTTCCTGGTGTTCCTGGTGTTCCCGGTATTCCTGGTGCTCCTGGTGTTCCCGGTATTCCTGGTGCTCCTGGTGCTCCTGGTGCTCCTGGTGTTCCTGGGTCACCTGGTGTTCCCGGTGTTCCTGGGTTACTTGGATTACTTGGTGTTCCACCACCTGTCGAAACTCTAGCGTTTGTTTTTTCAAGTAAAATAGTCTCTTCCTGTTTTTCGGTAATTTCAAATACTGCTGGTGTTTTGTCCAACTTATAACCAGCTGGTGCTTTTATTTCGATTAACTGATATTTTCCAACAGGTAAGTCTTTTAAACTAATTTCTCCAGTTTCGTCAGTTGTTAACTTCTCCACATCTATCCCAGTAACAATACCGTACAAAGGATTTCCTTCTTTATCTACATCAGTTGTTGCTTTTCTTAATTCGAAGATTGCTCCTTTAAGCTTTAAGGATTTATTCGAATTATATTTCGTTAATAAAACTGAACGATTTGTTTTTATATTTTCAATCGTTTTTGTAGCGATTGTCCCATCTATTTGGGTTGCCGAATCAAGTACAACTGTTATCTCAGCAGTGTCAAGAATATAATCCGTATGAGCTTTTGTTTCTACTATAGTGTAGCTACCGTACGGTAAATCAGTGAATGTTGCAATTCCACTTATAGTCGTTGCAGTCTTTTTAATAGAGCCATCTTCATTGGTGAGTGCAAATTCAACACCATCAATAAGAATCGAGGTATCGGAAGCATCTACTTTTGTAATGACAATTTTACCTTGACCACGTTTGTTTGTAACAGGTACATCTGTAAACGTGATTTGGTTATCGACTATTATAAAATTATGTTCTGCTGGATCTAACAAATAAAACTGTGGTGCTTTTGTTTCTATTAGGCGATATTCTCCAGCTGCAAGATCACCAACTTGAATTTCACCGTCTTTATTTGTTTTTAAATCTTTTAATTCTTTTCCATCTTTATCTTTGACTATTTCATCGCGATCCTTGTAAAGTAATTTAAACTCTGCACCTTCTAAAAGACCTCCGCTATCTACATCTGTTTTAACTAATTTAAATGCATTAAGAATTTTAGCATTCTTAATTGGTCCTACTTCTTTTGAAGCAGAATCAATCGTTACAGATACACCACTTGCGTTAGAATTATCAATTAAGTAACCATCTGGTGCCTTTGTTTCCTTAAGAGTGTACGTACCATATTTTACATTTGTAAATTTAGCGATACCATCTGCTCCTGTTATTGCAGTTTCAATTACAGTTTCTCCGTCATACAGTGTGAATTCTGCACCCGGTAAGAATTTAGTTGAATCATCTGCGTCAACTTTCTTTAAGGTTAACTCACCTTGTTTGTAATTTTTCATTGTTAATGAAGTTATTGTCATTTGATCTTTTATAATTGTAAATTCAATTGGTGTTTTATCTAACCAATAGCTAGCATCTTTAGCTTTTGTTTCAATTAATTGATAGTCTCCAGGTTCAAGTCCGTCTATAGAAATTTTCCCGTCACCTTTTGTAGTTAATGTTTTATGCTCATCAACTACTTTATAAACTCCATCTTCCTTAAAAAGAAGTTCAAACTCGACCCCCTCCAGAGCATTACCATCTGAATCCGTTTTTAATAGTTCAAATGCTTGTTGAATTTTTTGGTTTTGAATCGTTAACTTTTCAACATAATTTGGCGTGCTCGGAGTACCATTATCTTTAATTGTAACTTTTTTTCTATTTTTATAATCTGACATTTCTAGATTATAGCCATCCGGTGCTTGTGTTTCGATTAAATAATAATCACTTTGTCCTACTTTTGTTTGGAATGTATAAACTCCGTCTATATCTGTCGATACTCGCTCGATTAAAAATCCTCCAGTTGACGCACTCCAAAGTTCAAAAATAGCTCCCGATAGGTTTTTATCAAAGTTATCATTATCAACCTTTGTAATTTCTAGTTGTCCTTTTATAGCAGATGCACCACCAGCAAATATAAATGATTCGCTAAATTCCGCTACATCAGTTGAACCACTAGTAGAGTCATTTGAAGTATATGAAAGATCAACTTTGTTTTCAACAGGTGTATTTGATGCGCCTAAGAAATAAGTGTCATACTTCACAACATAAGCTTTATTAATTTCTTTGTTAAACGTGATTTCAAATGTAGACTCTCCATCCCCAAATGAAATATTATAAAGCCCATTTCCTGGTTCATGACAAGTTCCTGCTATTGGAGTCGAGTTAGTTCCGTTAAAATTCATTTCACAAATTTTGAAAGAATCCTCATATACCATTTGATTTGGATTACCCTCGGCATCTTTACCAATAGTATCTGTAATTACAGTATTTATTAGTGTAGATTGACTCCAGTTTAAGTTTAAAGACCAATTTAACTTAGCTGAACCACTCTGTTGCTTAGCACCTTTAGAAATCAACTTTTGTGTATATTCAACTGGTACATCTTTCGACCATTTACCGAAATTCCCACCATTTAGTTGCGCATCATTTTTTACGATATCTTTTTGGTCATCAGGAGCATAATAATCGTGTTTATTTTTAGATTTATACACAATACGATATGGCTCATTAATTTCATTTGTAAATGTGATTGTAAATGTATTTGCTAACGGACCTGGTGTTAATGTGTAGTTAGTGTCCTCTATTAATTTTGTAGTTTCATCAATTGTACCATTGCCACCACCCGTTAAAGTTAATGGATAAACTTTAATCGAGTCACGATCTACTACTTGTGAGTCAGATAATGTATCCATAAAAACTGCTGTAGATATTTTGTCAAAGTTATAGTTAATCCCTACACTCCACTCGAATTTCTTATCTTCATAGTTATAGACTCCTGTTTTATATCCTTTGTCTTTTTGTTGATCATTAATCAGAACAGTACTTCTGATACCATCCACATTGTAGGTATTTCCACCTGTTTTCCACTCGAGATTACCCATGTTTGTATATGTGGCAAGATTAGTTGCACCTCTGACGTCATAGTCAGTAGTGTACGTAACCGTAATTGGTTTTGAGATTGGACCAGCGATGTTAAGTGTAAAGCCTCCTTTTTCATCTTTAGGATCATTCCCATCCTTAGGTGTAAGTGCGTGTGTAACTAGTTTCCCATCCATCATCACTTTAAATGTTCCAGGCACAATTTTCAGGTTACCGTTAAGAAAATCATCATCCAACACAATGTCATTCATTGTGTATCCAGCACTATTCAACACAATTTTCCAATCTACTGTTTTATTTTGATAATTGATATTTGAGTTGGTTTTAGTTAATACTTGCTGATTGTATGGTGCTGTTGCTCCTTTTTTATCGGTCGGTCGGTCACTACGAACAACCTCATTAGTAATAGAAATATCTCCTGTTACTAAGTCTTTCGGTTGTGTTGTGTATGTGATAGTAAACTCTTCTGTTGTAGGTTTCAAGAGAGTTAATACAAACCCGGTAGCTGAAGTTTCAACAGAGTAATCTGTATCAAGAGTAAGATTATTTACATTAATATTACCAACGAACTCATGCTTATCAGCATTGGTTTTCCATGTATCAGTAATTGTCATACCATTTGCTAGTGTTCTACGGTTCTCATTTACTTTAATTGTCCAATTGGCCTCTTTACCAGGTTTTTTTACAGACTTTGCTAAAGGAGCCCCATATTTGATAGTTGTTGACTTTGGATCCGATGCCCCATTAAAGTTGGCAGTATTCCCTAGCGTTTCCTGCTGTTCATCTGTGTCACTAGGAATTGTTTTATACTCGATTGTATAAGCAAATTTCCCCTTTAAATCTAATGCAAAATTATCTTTATTAGCATCTAATGAAGGAAACTCATTTGTAACAACATCAGATGTAAGTACGGATCCATCAGTTCCTAACGTTTTTCGCGTTACTTTGAGAGAATTTGGGTCATAAGTATGCTTTCCGTTAAGAGTATCCTTGAATTCCTCACCATCTTCTAAGTCATCCATTACTGTGTTTACGTCTACTGTCCATGTCACAGACTGACTATTTGCCCCCCCATTATCCGCACTAAAATTCTTGTTAACTATAGTTCCACTAGTCGGTTGGAAGTTTAACTGGATTGTTTCGTTAACACCTTTGTTTGGCAGAATAAGGTCCTGACTAAGTTCTTTGTTAGTCGATTCATATTTGGCTTGAATGCTAAAAAACCCGTTCGTTTCAAGTCCGCCAGAACCTTCTTCACCTTGAAAACGAACTTCGTCATTAAATGTAATGACTACATTACCATCATCGATCTTGTACTCTCCATACTTCTTAGTTCCTTCGAGCAAATCTCCCGACCCGCTTACAGCCCTCAACGGTGTAGGTAAAGGATAGCTTAAAGTAGAACCTTCTCCATAATCATGCCCGCTATTCAGGGTAAAATCGATTCTTAATGAGAGTGTATCCCCCATTTTCGGACGATAATTTGGGTCCTTGATATTTGTAGCTGAAGTAACCGTATGGATAACAGCAGGATCTACTATAGGATTATTTGCAGTCGGAGAAATAGAGTTCAACTCTGTATTTTTTAAAGCTTCTTCCTCCGCTGAACCTTCCTCATTAATATCAATTGTTTCTGCTTCCTCGTCTATTACCTCTTTCGAGTTGCTATTAGGAGCAGCTCCTTCTGTTACTTGTTCACCAGTTTCTTTTGTCGGAGCTACAGTTGCCACTCCCTCTACGATAATTGAGCCTACACCACTTCCCAATTGTTTTGGTGCGATAGTTACGGTAATAAGACCATCAACTGTAATTGCGTAGGAGCCCATATTACCTGTTAGAGTACCAGATGTTGCTGCATCTAATTTAAGCTTACTTTCGTATGTGTATTGAACTTCTGTTTCCTCGTTACCTGCAACAAAGGTCCATGGAATACTTGCTTTACCAGCTTCGTCTACTGTGACTTCACCAAATGTAAAGCTTTGGCCTTGCGCTGAACTAGTATCATTATTTGCGCTTGTCGTAATTGGCCCTATAAAACTTTGCAAGACTAATAGAAATACTAGCGCTATAAAACTTATCTTTTTCATAGCTTCCTCCTGTTATCGTTTATCTTTTAACTTTGCTTGAACGATTAAGCGGTCGGTTGGATTTTTTTTGCCGATAGGGGTGCAAGTTACTAATGTCAAGAGGGGTTCTTGCCCATCTTCTAGGACTTCTATTTCTGTTCGATCTACAACGAAGGTGCTTACAATTTCAAATTCGTAGTTGCCTGACTCTGTTTGTAAGTCCACAATGTCGTGAAGTGTGAGCTCGTCTAATCGATTGAATTGTTTTCCTGGAGTTGTCGACCGATGTCCTGCCAGCCCAATATTATGAATGCCGAATTGTTTGTTGGGTTCAATCATGCCAATTCCTTTTGTTAAAGAATTTGGAGTTGCCCCGTCAAAAATCATCATTTCCAAATCAATTTTTGGGATTCGAATGATTCCTCTTGAACCATCTAATAGTCCTAGCTCCTCATCCTCGGGATTTGCTTTAACTTCTATTGGCGATACCGCCTCTTCATCGAAACTTGTATTACCCAGATTTTCAAAAGCCTCTATAAGTTGCTCCTGTTTCGTATCAAAAAACTTCTTCTCAATCTGCGGATAAAACAGTAGGAAGAAACCCAAAAGTAAAAAGCAAATACTGATGATTCTCCGCAATTTTATATCTCCTTTCCAAATTAATACGTTCAATTCATTTATAGGTATTGCTAAGCTCTCCATACTATTGTTGGCGGTTCTATCTTAAGATGTTTGAATTTTGTTCTCATAAATACCCACTTAATAGTACCCTTTTAGCACTGAACATTTTCTGAACAAATATAAAAACACTTATTTCCTATGAATTGGAAATAAGTGCTACTCTTTATTCGACAATATGCCCATATAATTTCTTCATCTTAATTGGAGTTTCAATACCTAAGTCATCTTTTAATCTAGCTTCAATGGTTTTATAAAACTCTTTCAGCTTTTGATTATTACCCATATGTTCATATAATGCCAAAAGATTGTACATATAGGTTTCATTATAGCAATCGACCTCAAGCATTTTGAGTAAACATTGTTCTATTAGAAGGAGATTCACTTCACCAACAGAGATTATTTGTTCTAAATACTGCAGAACGGATTGTCTTAAACGCTGTTGAATAGGAGCGACCCATCTAAAATCTGTTTCCTCCAAGAAATCACCTTGATATAATGCGAGAATTTGTTCCACCTCGGAAGATTCCATTTTATTATCTTTTAATAATCCTTCTAACTCTGTACAGTCACTGTCTATCAACAAGCCTAATGAGTAGTGTTCGTTATTAAACTGTACAGCATCTTCTATCCCTTGTTCTTTAAATGTCTTTCTAAGTTGGTACACCGTTGTGTGAAGTACCTTTACAGCCTTTTCAGCATGTATATCTGGCCAAAGCTGTTCCATGACAATAGCTTTATGTACAGGGACTCCACTATGCTGCCATAGAAACAGAAAAAGCTCTTTCACTTTCTTCGTGCGCCATTTAACGATATTTTGTTGATTGTCCAATATATGAAAGCCTCCGAAGGTTTTCATATAAAAGCTGACTTCTTTAGAGGCTACACTTATTTTTCTTTCTTTATATAGATTTAACTTTTCCTGCATTCTCTCAATTGCTCTTTTAAGGCGTTTCTTATTTAGAGGTTTCAATAAATAATCGACAGCATTCACTTCAAATGCTTGTAGTGCATACTGTGCGTGTGCGGTCACAAACATTATTTCTATATGACTGTATTTACTTCTAATAATTCCCGCTAGTTCAAGACCATTTACTGCACCCATTTCCATGTCTAGAAAGATTACATCAGCATCCATTACTTCTAGTCGTTCCAAAGCAAAATAGGGGTTTGTAAACTTTCCAACTACCTCGACGCCGTCCAACTCTTTTAGCATTATTTCATTGAAGTCTAAGGACATTTCTTCATCATCAATTAATAATATTTTCATTGTTATTTACCTCTGGCAATCGTATTGTTATTTTTGTTCCTTTACCTTCTTCACTTTCCAGATGTAAAGTTACTCCTTTTATAAGTGATAGTTTCTTCAATGGATTGTTAAAACCGATTCTGTTATTTTTGCCTTCTAGTAGTTCTTGTTGCTTTTCAAGGGGAATGCCAACACCGTTATCCTCAATCGTTATTTTGATGTTAGAAAACTCCCGCTCGATTGCCAGCTGTAAGGTCCCTCCATCCTGTTGTTTAGAGATACCATGCTGTATCGCATTTTCAACTAGCGGTTGTATAGTCATAGATGGAATATAGGCTTCAATTGTTTCGTCAATAGCGTATTCAATTGTTAGTCTGTCGCCAAAACGCATTTGTTCAATCGCTAAATAGGATTGTACTAACTCTACCTCATCTTCTAACGTTACTAGTGAATGATGCCCCTGAAAATCTAATTTTGCACGGAAATAGATAGCTAGATGCTGCAGTGCCTCTCGTGTTTTTTCTTCATCGGTGTAACTCAAACCAATGATTGTGTTAAGTGTATTATATAAAAAATGGGGCTTTATTTGTGCATAATAGAAACTTAACTCATGATTTAGGGCATCTTGGGCAGATTTTTTCATCAATAACAATGATTCTACTCGAGCTTTTAACTCATCTAAATTTACTGGTTTTTGTAAAAAGTCATTTGCGCCCATTTGGAAAGAAACGACTAAATCAGACAATTGTCCCGCGGCCGTTAGTATTATGACAGGTAATTCAACGAGACCATACTCCTCCCGTATAGCTTGAGATAATTCGTATCCCGACATATTTGGCATCATTAAATCCACAATGATGAGATCGATTGGATGTATTTTTATGATATCCAATGCTTCTATGCCGCTACTAGCAGCGATAACGTTATATTCCAACGAGAGAATCATATTAATAAGTACTTTCAAGTTTGCAGGTTCTTCATCTACAACTAGAATGGTATAAGGTTTGATACCCGCCATTTTTGTGGATACAATTGTCGCTGCCTGAAGCTGTTCCACTTCTTTTCTCCCACCGAAAACTATTTGCTTTGTCTCCTTCTCGCTTTGCTTTTCTATAACTTCTCCAATTTGTTGCGGTGTTGCAAGTGGGACTGTGAAAGTGAAGCAGGAACCCACCCCAACTTTAGAAGTAACCCAAATATGTCCTCCGAAATTTTCTATAATATTTTTCACAATACTTAATCCCAATCCGAGTCCAGTTGAATCTCCTAATCTGCTACTTTCAATCTGATAGAAAGAAGAGAAGATCAATTCCAAATGCTCTTTGTCTATTCCTCTGCCTGTATCAGTTATCGAGATGTGCATTTGCTTTTCTATTACTTCTGCATCAATGGATATACTTCCACAATCAGTGTATTTAATCGCATTATATATTAGATTAAAAAAGACCTGCTTGAGCTTTTGTTCATCTATATAGATGAACGGTAGATCCGTTGCGACGTTATTAATAAGCTTCACCTGTTGGACTGGCGAGATTAAGTAATTCATCTCTGCAAGTACTTCTTCTACTACATTAATATTCAACGAACGTGCAGCTGTACGAATTTCACCTTTTTTAATATTAGATACAAATAATAGATCTTCTACTAAGCTTGCCAATCGTTTTCCTACATTGTGTATTAAAATAACGCTTTCTTGATGCTGACGTTTTAAGGGACCTTCGATTCCTTCCATTAAAGACTTAGAAAGATTGATAATTCCATGTAAGCGCGTGCTCAGTTCGTGCGACGTCTTGACCAGAAATTCATCTTTTAGTCGGTCATACAAAAGAAGTTCTTCGGATAGACCTTCCACTCTTTTAAAAGCAGCTTGATAACGATGACTCATCAGTAAGGACAAACTAAAAATCATGAGTAAACACAAAACAGATAACATACTTTTAACTTCTATTTCAAAAAGGAATTCCAACCCTAATAACAACCCATAACACATAAAGGTAGTGACAGTTAGCAATAAATATTCTGTATCCTCTTTCCTTTTTATAAAAGCTTTTATGAGTACAATAAAAATATAAGCAAAGCATATGACTAAAGGTGAAACAATTAGTATTTGTCTAGTCGGCATAACAAGTTCCTTTAACAGCATAAGTACGGGATTACTTGTACTGTAAATGAATATTTGTGTGCAGATCACTATACTTAAAACAATTACTATTTTTTTCTTAGCATATTGTTTAAACAGATGATAAAGGAACAACAAGAAAAACAAAACAACTAAATGTATGAGCACCAACTGTAATCTAGTCTGCTCTTTTGCATCAAACCCAGGAAATATGATAAAAAATAAATATTCATTCAACATGGAAGTATATAACCCCAGTGCGATGCAAAATAATGCAAAGAACAATTCATATATATATTTTTTTCTTTGTATAAATGTAAAAAAGTGAATTACCCCTATGATTATGTATCCCGAAATGATCAGCATTTCGAGCAGTCTACTCAATTCATGGTTGGCCATTATTTTCTCAGCCGTCCCAAACTTGAGCGGATGGACAATTCCACCAGTATAATAAGTTAAATTAGCAACTAGCACGACAATCTCCAGCTGTCTATTTACACTGTCCCCATAAACAGTATATTTTCTATTATCATATATATAGTCTTCTTTACTTTTTGTAGGATTCCCGGCTCCTCCTACTTCTTTTCCATTTATATAAATTTCGCTGGAATTACGAATGCCATTTACTTTTATCCCATATTTTCCTTCCTCTGGAACATCTATAAGCAGGCGATACGTACCTACGCCATGTGGACCTCCATCTTCTAAACGGTTATTCCACTCTCCTGGCACTATTATTTGCTCTCGTATTTTTTGGTGCATAGTAAATACATCGTAATGGAGATTTGGAACGATTAATTCATCTGGATAAATTTCCCACGACCCATTAAGTTCTATTGTAGGTTTTTCTTCATTATCCCACTCTTGCAAAGATAGAACCCCATTTTGCACAGGGGAAGCATTAGAATCTAGCAAATGGAATGACTTTACTATACTTGCTATTGTTAAAAGAAAAATACTTATAGATAGTAGTATGAAAATTGTTCTTTTCACCATGAAACACCTCTTTTTCCAAAATACTCCTTATAGTAATGTACACCGAATGTACAAATACTTCCAATACTATATTGCAAACTATCCCCTTGTTTTCCTCACCATTGAATTTAACGACGTTTTGCGGCACGACATTTGACTTGCACAGAATACTAATAATTTTGGATAATCTACTACTAAACTTTTACTCTCCAAAGGTTATCTGCCAATTCTGATACAACAGCATAAAAATTATCTAATGAATTGTCATTTGGAGGAATTACCAATAGTTTTTCTAACACAAGGACTATTCAAATAAAAACAGAAAAATAACCAGCCGAGAAATCCCACTATTTCTCGGCTGGTTATTTTAAAATGATTATTTGAATAAGAACAAGCTCCATATTTTAGAACCACTTAAGACAGTAATAAATACTACTCTCCTTGTACCATTTGTAATAGTCAAAGCAGGGAAGAATTGTTTATTACACAGGGAAGATTTTTTTACCAAACTCCATGTGAAAAAGAAGTAACCAAAGCTCCGTTGCTCTGATTACTTCTTTCCATTTCCAAAAACCATATTCAATTTGAATGGTAGAGTATTATTTAGTTGGCACTATAAAGTTTCAACTTCTACCGTTCTTGGCTTTGTCAGTAAGCTAACTATCACCAAAGCTAAGACAGACATTGGAAGTGCAAATAGGACACTATTTAATTCAAATGGTCTATTTAAGATCACTTCCCATAAGATAGTACTTACTCCTCCAATAACCATCGAACTAAGAATTCCCGCTGTTGTAGCCCTTTTCCACAAAATTGTCGCTAAAATCGCCGGTGTAATCGCTGCCCCGTACATAGTGTAAGAATACATTTGAATTGCTAGAACTGAAGGGAAATACATCCCTAGAATATAAGCTAGAACACCTAATATTAATACAATGAAACGATTTACCTTAAGAAGTTTTTTATCTGGAATTTCCTTTTTACTATAGCGTTTATAAATA
>Ga0209013_10003693_pt1 | contig 13526 bp, 9 predicted proteins | sample Cruoilmetagenom2_FD_187291 | JGI IMG/M metagenome (GOLD analysis project Ga0209013, IMG submission 187291) | Oil polluted marine microbial communities from Coal Oil Point, Santa Barbara, California, USA - Sample 2 (SPAdes) (version 2) | ecosystem: Environmental > Aquatic > Marine > Oil seeps ... | reverse complement strand
GGGCTAGGTGCGACGCGTAAGGGTATAATCGGCGATCTCGAGAAAGGATTCTAGGGTGGGTGAGGGTGGAAAAATTGACATAGCTGATTTGGCCTCAGCTATATAATTGCTCGCAAGCTGGTCAGTGTAGTCGAGTCCCTGATACTGTTGGATAATTGTTTTGACCTCAGCAAAGGCTTTTTCATAATTACCTTCTGAGGTGATGAGTTCAACCAGACGCTGGCGGTCCGCTTTGTTACTCGACTGCAGGGCGTGAATGAGAGGTAGGGTTATTTTGCCTTCCTGAAGATCCTTCCCCACCGGCTTGCCGAACTCCTCTTCGCTGCCGGCATAGTCCAGGAAGTCGTCTCGGAGCTGGAAAGCGATGCCTAAATTGAGGCCGAAGCGACGCATGGCCTCTTCTTGCTCCTCGTCAGCCTCACCAAGGATGGCACCAATCTGGCAGGCTGCCGAAATGAGAATCGCAGTCTTGCGTGTTATGACCTCTATGTAGTCCTGTTCAGAGATCTCTAGATTGTCACTATTGATGAGCTGTAGAACCTCACCTTCGGCCATGGAGGTGGTAGTTTCTGAGAGGACCTGGAGGATTTCCAAGTTGCCACTCATCACGGTAAGAAGAAAGGAGGTGGCCAGCAGAAAATCACCCACAAGGACTACAGCGGCATTGCCCCAGAGGGTGTTGGCCGATGGCCTGCCGCGCCGCAGTTCAGCATTATCCACAACATCATCATGGAGAAGGGTGGCGGCGTGCAGGTACTCGAATACGATGGAGAGGGCATATTGGTAGTCGCCCTGGTAGTTTGATAATCGGGAGGCGAGCACCATCATCAGAGGGCGCAGACGTTTTCCGCCACTGCGCATGATGTAGCGCGTCACAAGAGCGATGAGTGGAACACTTGAGTGCAGATTTTTCTTAATTTCCTCCTCGATGCGCTGGAGGTCATCATCCAGCTGACCGAAGAAGGAATACTGGGGGGGCGTCAAATCTTTTGCGGTGCTCTTGGGGGACAATGGTGACGTTCCTGAGTTAAAGTTAGGCATGGAAAAACACTAGAACTCTTTTGATAGCCCAAATTGAGCCTATTGTCAAAACAATTCGGAGTCAACTATAGTCTCCACTCGGAGATTCCTCCTGGGAACTCAAACGATTTCCCCGACCAGATCGTAAGGGTGAACTTCAGTAATTCGCACGTCCATAATCTCACCCACCTGACCGAAGCCTTTATTGATAAACACACAACCGTCTACTTCGGGAGCTTGCGATGCGAGGCGCCCTTCCAGCAGGAGGTCGGTCTCGCCACTCACTCCTTCAACGAGGATCGGCTGGACGGTGCCAACGAGTTCTTGGTGGTAATCCAGGCTAATTTTTTTCTGGAGATCAACAAGTGCCCGGAGCCGTTCCTGTTTGACTGATTCCTCCACAGCATTCTTCAGCCTCGCGGCTTTCGTCCCTTTTTCGGGTGAATAAGCGAATATTCCCAGCCGCTGGAAACCCGCCTTCTCCACAAATTCATAAAGTTCTTGGAAGTCCGCTTCCGTTTCTCCTGGAAAGCCCACTATAAGTGTAGTCCTAAGAGTTGCCTCCGGCAGATAAGCGCGAATGAAGGCAATTATTTCATGGAATTCCTCGGAAGAGCCGGATCGACCCATGGCCTTGAGTAATCGTGCGGATACGTGCTGAAGAGGAATGTCGAGATACTTGCAGATGCAGTCATACGACGCCATAACTTCCAGGAGTCTGCGGTCTATCCTCTGGGGGTAGCCATACAGAATTCGAATCCATGAGAACTTGTCAATTCTTGCCAGACCTTCCAAAAGGTCGGAAAGACGGGGTTCAGTGCCCAGATCCATGCCATAACCAGTGGTATCCTGCGCCACCAGATTGAGCTCTATCACCCCCTGCGAAGCGAGCTGTTCGGCCTCTTGAAGCAGGTCGTCCCGGGGACGACTGCGGTAGGGACCTCGGATGGCCGGGATGGTGCAAAAAGTACAGCGGTTACTGCAACCTTCCGCAATCTTGAGGTAACCACTGTAGAAGGGAGTCGAAAGAACTCGTTGAGTTTCCGAAGTCATCAAAAATCTGGGGGACTCTATACTGAGTCTTTCCCGGTCCCCCTTCTGAAGGTTGTCGAGGAGAGAAGGCAAACGAGCAAACGAACTGGTGCCAACAAAGAGGTCCACTTCGGGCATGGAGTTCGCCAATTTGCGGCCATAACGCTGGGGCAAACAGCCTGCCACCACAAAGAACTTACACTGTCCTCGCTGCTTGGCTTGGGCCAGTTCCAAAATGGTATCAATGGATTCCTGAGTGGCACTCTCGATAAAACTGCAAGTGTTTACCACGATAAGCCGGGCCTCCAGAGGATCCTCTACTGGCTTGTGGCCACCATTCATGAGAGCGCCCAGAATGACCTCGCTGTCAACCCGATTTTTCGGGCAACCCAAGCTTTGGAGATAAAAGGTTGTAGGCTCCACGCAGTTCAATTCCTTTAATTTCGGTTAGGTTTAACTATTAACCCGTGGGGGGAGGCGCGTCAAGCCAGGTGGCAGGCGACACTTTCTACTAGGCACTAAGCACTAGGCAGCGAAACGGTTTTCCTTCATTAGGGTATGTAGTTCCTAGTGCGTAGTCCCTAGTTCCTAGTGTCTAACGACCTACGGTCTCCAGCTAGTGACGGTATGAAGATCTATCTGATGAAAGACAAAGAGGCAAAAAATGACGAGTGCCGCATACACCGCCAATACCAGACCTGGTCGTGACCGGGTGACAGGCTTGGATGGATCTTGCCAGCTCCGTCCCTGACGAAGAAGAGAGACGGTACTCATCATAACGTAACATGCAACCGCAAATGGAGGGAAGCCAAAGAAACCGAGTATAGGCATTTCAAAAACCTTCAGCCAGCCGACGTGAGGCACGGTGTAGACCCACTTGGTTAGGGCCCAGAAGTTCCAAAACTCCCACCAAAGGCCGCAAATGGCGCCCGCTGTCAGCAAGAGATAAAAGGTACGGAGAGTCCCCTGTTGCCACTCCCGCATCAGAGAGCGCAATCCCAACCGGTGATTCAGAGGTTCGAGGAGAAATATAAAAATGCCCCAGACCAGCGGAAAAAAGAACTGAGGCCAGACAAGGGGCAAGACCAGGAAGACGAGCCCCGTGATTACAAAGGGAACATACCAACGAGTTGAGCCGGAGATAGGTCGCAGCCGCGATTTTTTAAAAAGAGCATAGGCATCCAAAAGCTCCATGGTCTCAAAGAGCCCCGGGAGCACAGTAGCGTAGCACACCGCATATCCAGCCCAGCGTTGGAGCATATTTTCGGGCACCATGACGTAGTGCCAGTTGTTCAGGACAACGTTGAAGAGCTCGAAGATGAGCCAGAAGCAGACAGACCAGGGTAAAAGGAGAAAAAACTCACGCGGATGGTGCTTGAGCAGTGAACTGCCCTTACGGTGGTAGACGAGCCCGTCAACGATCAGAATGTACGGCCACCAGGCAAGAGGAAAGAACCAGTACCTCACCACCTCTATGCCGACAAACAGGAGAACCTGGGCAACTCCCAGTACGCAGAGCCCAATCCAACCATATAAAGGAAAGCGATTTTTGTTCGGCAAGGTTCACACCCAATTTTAGATTTAAGATTGCAGATTTCAGATTGATGCGATTCGTGAAATATCCGGGCCAGTGTCCCGGTTATTTTTAGATGCGGCTAAATCACCCAATTCTGATTAAACAAGGCATAAATCTACAATCTACAATCTGACATCTCAGATTTCCCTGCAGTTATCGATTTTTTGCTATAAAGTCAACCACTTTTGTGACTCTTCTAAAAAGCCTAAATGTCACATAAATTTGTGAAAAAAAATGCTTGCAGATTTATCTGTTACAGGTTATATTGCCTCCAACATTGTTAAAGATAGTACAAAATCAGGCCAGCCAATGTATTTTCTCTCCCCTCGCAACGGGGTGGTGCTCAGGTATTTACTGGGCCCGAACATGGAGGGGTTGGTAGAAAACGCCGCCCCCTTGAGCCTGCTGTAAATGAGACTTTCCGGTTTAGCGAAACGAAAACGAACCGTTTCATCTACCGGGATCATGAAGAGACGCGGTAGCACGGCAGTCGTGTAAACGGATTTTACCCCGCCACCTGAAAGGGAAAAATTCCCGAGGCGCGACACCGTAGTGATCGAGGCGTTATTGCCTATTACAGTTAGAGTAAATTTTCACAAGCAGCAGGCGGGACAGGATAATTTTGCGCTTTTTGTAGGAGTGGAAGAGAAGATTCCACTAAGTTGTTGAGAAGGCGCCCTGGTTATTGGGCTTGCCGCAACTCATACAGGTTTTGGAAAATGAATACTCATTGAAGAAGGGAGAACAGGAAATGTCGAAGTTGGTACCTCCACACGGAAAAGAGAGAAAGCTGAAACCGCTGCTGCTAGAGGGCGCTGAGCTCAAGGCAGAAGTTGAAAAGGCAAAGACCTTAAAGCAAGTACCTATGACTTCACGGGAAGCTTCTGACGTGCTCATGCTGGGCATCGGCGCTTTCACCCCGTTGGAAGGGTTCATGGGCTATGATGACTGGAAGGGAGTCTGTGACAAGTTCTTGACGGCAGATGGAACTTTCTGGCCCATTCCCATCACCCTGTCGGCGACCAAAGAGTTGGCGGACAGCATTGACGCCAATGCAGAGGTCGCTCTCGTGGATGTGGAAAATGACGAGATCCTCGCCACCATGAAGGTGACGGAAAAATACACCATCGACAAGGTCCACGAGTGCAAAGCGATCTTCGGGACCGATGATGCTGAGGGCCATCCCGGGGCGCAGAAGGTCATGGCTCAAGAGGAGATCAACCTGGCCGGTCCCATCAAGGTGCTGAGTGAGAGTTTTTATCCCTCAGAGTTCGGCGACCTCTATCAGACACCGGCCCAGTCCCGGGCAATGTTTGAGGAGCGAGGCTGGGACACGGTGGCGGCGCTGCAGCTCCGCAACCCCATGCACAACTCCCACGCCTACCTGGCCTGGATCGCCATTGAGGTCTGTGACGGCGTCTACATCCACCAGTTGGTGGGCAAGCTGAAAGAAGGCGATATTCCCGCTGACGTGCGGGTCGACGCGATTCAGGCCCTGGTGGACAACTACTTCCGCAAGGAACGCGTGCTGCAGGGGGGCTACCCCATGGAGATGCGCTACGCCGGTCCCCGTGAAGCCTTGCTTCACGCTTGCTTTCGCCAGAACTATGGCTGTAGCCACCTGATCGTCGGACGAGACCACGCCGGCGTGGGTGACTACTACGGCCCCTTTGACGCTCAGAAGATCTTTTTGGAAATTCCCGAGGGCTCGCTCGAACTCAAGCCCCTGCCGCTGGACTGGACCTTCTACTGTTACGAGTGCGGTACCATGGCTTCCATGAAGACCTGCCCGCACGATGAGAAGGCCGTCATCGATGAGGACGGCAACTACGTAAGCGGCGCGCGGCTGCTGCTGTCCGGCACCATGCTCCGCAAGATGCTGTCCGAGGACAAGCCGGTGCCCCCCGAGTTCTCCAAGCCAGAGGTCATCAAGATCCTCAAGGCTTACTACTCTGCCCTCGAAGAAAAGGTGGAGATCAAGCTTCACGGCGCCGCCACCGGCGATGTCGAGAATAAATAGTCGCACGAAGATTGGTCGAAGACGACCAAATGACAACCGGCCCGAAAGGTATTATCCGGCCGAATTTAACCAGGCATAGAAGTATTTGCTTTCTATGACCACTTGACAGCTAAATAGCACTTAGTGGAAGGAGGTGATCATCGGGTATTTGTTCTGGCTATGGATTTAGGAATTTCGGATCTCTATTAAGTATTTACGTACGATTTTCGGAAAAAAAACTTAGGAGGTAAATCAATGCCAAGTTACGTCATTGATGAAAAATGTGACGGATGCAAGGGGCAGGACAGGACCGCCTGCATGTACATCTGCCCCAATGACTTGATGATCTTGGACGCTGAGGCCATGAAGGCGTACAACCAAGAGCCCGAGTTTTGCTGGGAATGCTACAGCTGCGTAAAGATATGTCCCCAGCAGGCCATGGACGTTCGCGGTTATGCCGACTTCGTGCCCATGGGTGCGAGCGTGGTACCACTGCGCGGTTCCGAGGACATCATGTGGACGGTGAAATTCAGAAACGGCACTATCAAGCGCTTCAAGTTCCCCATCCGCACCACCGAAGAAGGCATGGCTGTGCCCGATGGTGGTTTTCCTGAGGGCCCTGGTGATCTCAACGACGAGAACCTGTGGACTGAGCCCACATCAGGGGGCTTCGATACGCTGCCCACCAAGTAATTTGAGGAGGAGAAAATTATGGAGGCTTTTGAAACCGTCGAACTGAGTACTGATCTTCTGATCGTCGGTGGCGGCATGGCCGCCTGCGGTGCGGCCTGGGAGGCATCTTACTGGGCCAAGAAGAACAACTTGAGCGTACTCATGGTAGACAAGGCTGCGGTGGACCGCAGCGGCGCGGTGGCCATGGGGCTTTCCGCCATCAACACCTACATCGGTGCTGGCAAAGGGGAGAACAGCTGCGAGGACTTTGTCAGCTATGTCCAGAATGACCAGATGGGGACCGTCCGTGAGGACCTGGTCTACGATATTGCCCGCCACGTTGACTCCTCGGTGCACCTGTTCGAGAAATGGGGACTCCCCATCTGGAAGGATGCCGAGGGTAACTATCAGCGCGCCGGCCGTTGGCAGATTATGATCAACGGCGAGTCCTACAAGGTAATCGTGGCCGAGGCCGCCAAGAACGAACTGGGTGTGGACAACATCATCGAGCGGCTGTTCATCGTCAAGCTGATGACCGACGCCAATGACCCCAGCCGGATCGCCGGGGCCGCAGGCTTCAGCGTCCGCGAGAACAAGGTCTATTTCATCAAGGCCAAGGCCATCTGCTGCATGTGCGGTGGCGCCGTGCACATCTTCCGACCGCGCTCCGTGGGCGAGGGTCTGGGCCGCACCTGGTATCCACCCTGGAACGCCGGCTCCAACTACGCCATGATGGCGCAGGTGGGGGCTGAGCTGGCCCAGATGGAAAGCCGTTTCATCCCCACCCGGTTCAAGGACGGCTACGGCCCGGTGGGCGCCTGGTTCCTGTTCTTCAAGGCGTCGGCCACCAACGCTTTCGATGAGGAGTACATCCACAATCTGGACATCCTCAAGCCTTGGGCACCATATGACGCAGCCAAGCCAGTGCCCACGCCGTTGCGTAACCACCAGATGATGATTGAGTCCATGGAGGGCAGGGGTCCGGTGTCCATAAGGACTGAACGGGCCATCGCCGCCCTGGCCGAAAAGTACCAGGATGACCCCAAGGCCTACAAGAAGAAGATGAAAGAGCTGGAGGCCGAGGCCTGGGAAGACTTCCTGGATATGACCATCTCCCAGGCGCTGGTCTGGGCCGGCCAGAATATCTTCCCGGAAGAGAAGAAGTCCGAGATGATGGCAGCCGAGCCCTATTTTATCGGCTCCCACGCCTCCCACGCCGGTATGTGGGTGAGCGGACCCGCAGACCTGGCACCGCCCGAGTGGAATTGGGGCTACAACCGGATGACTACGATCAAGGGTCTGTTCACCGCTGGTGACGGGGTGGCCTGTTCTGCTCACAAGTTTTCTTCCGGCTCCCACGCCGAGGGACGGATCGCCGGTAAAGCGGCCATCAAGTTCCTGGTGGAGAACCCCGGGGATGTGAATTTTGACGCTTCTCAGTTCGAGGCAGTCAAGGCTGAAATCCTGAAGCCTTTGAAGACCTTCGAAGAGGGCAAGGGCTACACGGTCACAGACGATATTACCCCCAATTACATCCGGCCCAAGATGTTCTTGTTCCGCTTGAACAAGATCATGGACGAGTACGCCGGTGGTACCTCCAGTTGGTACACCACCAACAAGCCCATGCTGGAGCGGGCCCTGGAGGAGCTCAGGATGCTCTATGAGGACTCCAAGTTTCTGGGCGCCAACGGTCTGCACGAGCTGATGCGGGCCTGGGAGAACTACCACCGTCTGTGGACCTCCGAGGCTCACGTGCGGCACCTCATGTTCAGGGAGGAGACCCGTTACCCGGGTTACTACTACCGCGCTGACTTCAAAGAGGTTCTGGACCAAGAGAACTGGCACGTGTTCACCATCTCCAAGTGGGATCCCGCCACCAGAGAGTGGTCTATTCGCAAGGAGCCCGTGCAAAATTGGTTGGGCCTATAAGTGAAACCTGATTGATCCTGCTCCAGGCGCCGGACTGGCGTCTGGAGCACTTTTTTAACTTTCCTTTCCTTGGGCAACACTGAGACTTCCGTTGGCCAAGATACTTACCTAGAGATTTGAGGGATGCTGTTTAGCCCTCCCAGAGTTGACTCCAAAATCTAAACCTTATGGTGATTGCCCGGCAAAACGGCTATAGATACAGAACAGGGAAGTTGCGGCGGCGACAAGCTCATGCGCGTCGGGCAACCTCCTTAGGGTTTAGTCGTAACTCTTCCTACGTACAATCTTGCCCTAAAGTAAAACCAAATACCTTGGAGGAATGCGATGGCTGATGAAAAGGCTTTGACTGAAAGTATTTTAGTGGTGGGCGGCGGCATCAGCGGCCTGACCACGGCGGTGGAGGCGGCCGAGGCTGGCCGCGATGTTTTTATTGTTGAAAAGCGGCCGTATTTTGGCGGTCGGGTGGCGCAATTGAACCAATACTTTCCCAAGCTCTGCCCGCCCAGTTGCGGCCTGGAAATCAATTTCCGCCGCATAAGAGAGAATCCCCGGATAAAAACTTTCACCATGGCTGAGGTGGAAAATGTCTCCGGTGAGGAAGGAAACTTCGATGTGACCATCAAACTCAACCCGCGCTACGTGAATGAGAACTGCACGGCCTGCGGGGAATGTGCCGCGGGGGTCACCACTGAAATTCCCAATGAGTACAATTACAACATGGACAAGATCAAGGCTGTCTATCTTCCTCACGACATGGCGTATCCCATGCGCTATGTGATTGCCCCGGAAATCATCGGCACGGAGGAGGCAACCAAGGCCAAGGAGGCCTGCCAGTATGACGCGGTGGATTTGGAGATGCAGCCTGAGAGCGTAACCCTGAAAGTAGCATCTGTTGTTTGGGCCACCGGCTGGAATCCTTACGATGCCACTAAGATGGAGAATCTGGGATTCGGCACGGTTCCCAACGTGATCACCAACGTGATGATGGAACGGTTGGCAGCCTTTGATGGTCCAACCGACGGCAAGATTGTCCGACCCGCAGATGGCAAACCGGTGGAGAGTGTCGCTTTTGTACAATGCGCCGGTTCCCGGGACGAGAACTACATGGACTTTTGCTCCCACATTTGCTGCTTGGCCTCACTCAAGCAGACGACCTACGTTAAGGAGCAGCTCCCCGATGCCAAGGTCACCATCTTCTACATTGATATCCGGGCTTTGGGCAAATACGAGGAGTTCTACACCAAAGTTGCAGCTGACGAAAATGTCACCCTCATCAAGGGCAAGGTTGCCAAGGTAGAGGCAGACCCGGCCAGCGGCCAGATTGTGGTCGAGGCCGAGGACATTTACAGTGGCAGTAAAAGCCAGGCCAAAGTGGATCTGGTGGTGCTGGCTACCGGTATGGAGCCCAGTACGGCCACGGCCAGGGTGCCCGCTGATGTAAGCTACGACGAAAGTGGCTTTGTCATGAGTGAGAAGCCGGGAATCTATGCTGCCGGATGCGCCAGAAGGCCGCTGGATGTGGCGACTTCCAACCGAGATGCTACCGCTGCAGCGCTCAAGGCCATTCAATCTACGGTGAGGAGGTAATCCAATGGAGAAGAAAGTAGGGGTTTATATATGTAAAGGCTGTGGCATTGGGGATTCCCTGGATATGGAAGCCCTGGCCGCGGTTGCCAATGACGAGTTCAGCCCAGCGGTTTGCAAGGACCACGATTTTCTTTGCAGCGAGGCAGGGGTGCAGGTCATCCAGGAAGATTTGAACGGTGATGACGCTGTTAATGCAGTGGTGGTCGCGGCCTGCTCCCCCCGGGTCATGCAAGATGTGTTTAACTTCGGGCCGAGTGTGGTACTGGATCGGGTAAACCTCAGGGAGCAGGTGGTCTGGTGCCAGCCTAAAGGGGAAGAAGATACCCAGATGATGGCCGAGGATTACCTGCGGATGGGGATTACCAAGGTCGGGGACATGGCGCCCCTGGAACCCTTCCAGCCGGAAGAGGAAATGTCTAAAAGGCTGCTGGTAGTGGGTGGCGGGCTGGCAGGTATTACTGCCTCTGCTGAAGCAGCAAAGGCCGGCTACGAGGTGGTGCTGGTGGAGAAAGAAGCTCAGCTGGGTGGCTGGATGAATAAACTCCACAAGCAGGTACCCATGAAGCATCCCTACACCGACCTGGAGGATGTGGATGTCGGCGATCGCATCAAGGCGGTGGAAGAAGACGGTAATGTCACGGTGTATACCGGGGCCACCATGGAGAAAATCGAAGGTGCGCCCTGTCTCTATACTGCACACATCAAGCAGAACGGCAATGTGGTCACCGAAAAGGTAGGTGCCATCGTAGTGGCCACCGGAGCTGTGCCCTACGACGCCAGCAAATTAACCCATCTGGGATTCGGCCAGAGCGAAAACGTCATCACCAATGCCACAATGGAAGAGCTTGCCTCAAAGGGTACTATTACGCGGCCCTCCGACGGCCGGCCGGTAAAGTCAGCGGCCTTTGTTCTGTGCGCCGGCTCCAGGGATCCAGAGCACCTGTCTTACTGCTCTTCGACCTGCTGCATAGAGTCTCTCAAGCAGGCCAAATACCTGCGGCTACAGGACAAAGATGCCAAGGCCTATGTGATCTACAAGGACATGCGTACCCCTGGTCACTACGAGTATTTCTACAAGAGCATGCAAGAAGATGAAGGCATGTTTCTCACCAAAGGTGAGGTGAGTGGTGTCAGTGAGGACGAGAACAAGAATGTGGTGCTGGAGGTGGATGATACCCTGCTGGGCGAAAAGATTCAGCTGAAGGTGGATATGGTGGTTCTGGCAACGGGCATGGTGACAAATGCGGACATTGGTGAGGAGGTCGAGCTGGGTCTGGAAGATGATGAGGAGGGTGCGGCCGAATTAGAGGACGTGCCTGCCGACACTATCATTAAGTCAGACATGCTCAACCTGGACTACCGCCAGGGGCCGGAGGCGCCACCGTTGCACAGCGGATTCCCGGACTCACACTTCATCTGTTTCCCCTACGAGTCGCGGCGAACGGGAATCTATTACGCAGGCAGTGTGCGGGCTCCCCTGGATGGGCCCAGTACCATTGATGACGGTGGAGGAGCTGCACTCAAAGCAATCCAATGTGTGGAACTAACCTCCAAGGGTATGGCCGTGCATCCGCGGTCCGGAGACATGAGTTATCCGGATTTCTTTATGGACCGCTGCACCCAGTGCAAGCGCTGTACGGTTGAGTGTCCATTCGGGGCCATTAATGAAGACGAAAAGGCCAATCCACTTCCCAACCCCACCCGCTGCCGCAGGTGCGGGGTCTGCATGGGCGCCTGTCCTGAACGGATCATCTCATTCAAGAATTACTCGGTCCGGATGATCGGTAACATTATCAAGAGCATCAACGTGCCGGACGAGTGGGACGAGAAGCCAAGATTCCTCATCCTGGCCTGCGAAAATGACGCCTATCCGGCCCTGGACATGGTGGGTATCATCCGCCAGGAGATCAGTCCCTGGGCAAGGGTCATTCCCATGCGCTGCCTGGGCGGCTTGAACCTGATCTGGGTAGCCGATACCCTGTCCAAGGGCATCGATGGTATCCTGTTGCTGGGTTGCCGCCATGGTGATGAATACCAGTGTCATTTCGTCAAGGGTAGCGAGCTGGCAGAGATTCGGTTGTCCAAGGTTGCGGAAACCCTGGACCGGTTGGCCCTCGAGTCCGACCGGGTGCAGCTGATTCAGTTGCAGATCAGTGAGTATTCCGAACTACCCAGAATGATAAATGAGTTTTCAGAAAAGCTGGATGAAGTTGGTCCCAATCCCTATAAGGGTTTCTAGGAGGTAATTACCATGGCAGATGAATCCGCAGTGCAAGTAGAGAGCAAAGCTGCGACTTTGGTGGAGCCCGATCTGGACTTCGTTCGGGAACTCAAGGCGGCAGGGGGAGACACTCTGAAAAAGTGCTTTCAGTGTGCCACCTGCTCTGTGGTCTGCGAGCTTGCTCCTGAGCAGAAACCTTATCCCCGTAAGGAAATGATCTACTCGCAGTGGGGCCTGAAGGACAGGCTGGTGAACAATGTCGATGTGTGGCTCTGCCACTACTGCAATGACTGTTCGACGCATTGTCCCAGAGATGCGAGGCCTGGAGATACCCTGCGGGCAATTCGCGCTTTGAGCTTCAGGCATTTTGCCTTTCCCAGCTTCATGGGTAAGATCGTCGGTGAGGCAAAATACTTACCGATAATGCTTGCCATTCCGGTGCTCATCCTCTTGCTTGGGATTAAAATTGCAGGAGGCCATATCCCTGAGGGAGCGGTGGAATACCGTGACTTGTTTCCACTCCTTCTGGTGGATGCTATCTTTGTCGCAGTTACTTTCATGGCCATAGGATCCATAGGTTTTGGCGTTTGGAACTTTTTACAAGGTATACACGCCAATGCCGTCAAGGAAGGCTACACGGAAGATAAACCGCTGGCAATGGGCGACTACGTAAAGAGCCTGATCTCGGTAATTCCCACCATTCTGTTTCACGATAAATTTAAGCTTTGCACCAGCAATCGTGATCGCTACTGGCCGCACCTCTTGATGTTGATTGGCTTTGTGGGCCTTTTCGTTGTTACCAACATAGGCTTTGTCGGGATCTATGGTGGGCCTCTTCTCGGCATAAATACAAATTTTCTCGCCCCGCCATACTCACTTGCCAACCCAATAAAGCTGTTCGCCCTGCTTGTGGGCATTGGGTTACTGGTGGGCATTATCCTGGTAATCACCAACCGGCTTAAGCCCAAAGATGCCGAGAGTACCATTAGCTATCTTGATTGGTCTCTGATAATAGCTGTCTTGGCCACGGTTTCAACAGGGCTTTTGACCTGGGTTGGCCGGGTGGGCAATTTGGGCACTGTTGCCTATGGTATTTACTTCCTGCATCTGGTTTCAGTCTTCTACATCATTGCCTACCTGCCCTACAGCAAACTGGCCCATATATTCTACCGTACAGTAGCAATGGGCTACGCTGCTCACATCGATCGGCCCTTTGGGGTAGAAGGAGCCGCAGCTGTACCTGTGGCCGCTCCAACAACTGAGCCGACTCCGGCTGCTGAAGAACCTCCAGCTGAAGAGCCAGCTGCTGAGGAAGCGGCCGCCGAAGAACCAGCCGTCGAAGCCGAACCGGAGGAGCAGAAAGCTGAGACTCCTGCTGAAGCAGAGGCTGAAGCTCCTGCGGAGGTTGAAGAAGAGAAACCGGCCGAAGAGGAAAAGGAAAAGAAGGAGAAGTCTACAGTTCAATCTCACTGTAAATTAGACCCGGTTCC
>Ga0209013_10003692_pt1 | contig 13530 bp, 14 predicted proteins | sample Cruoilmetagenom2_FD_187291 | JGI IMG/M metagenome (GOLD analysis project Ga0209013, IMG submission 187291) | Oil polluted marine microbial communities from Coal Oil Point, Santa Barbara, California, USA - Sample 2 (SPAdes) (version 2) | ecosystem: Environmental > Aquatic > Marine > Oil seeps ... | reverse complement strand
ATAACATTCATTAAAGTTATTACAGCTTTTGATAAATCTGAATTAAGAAACAATAGCACAACACCAAGTAATAAGTAAAATGCAAAATACACGTAGCTCCAACGGCTTCGCATTAAATCGTAAAAACTATATTTTAATATTTTAAGCATTGTTTTTTGTTAGTATTGATGCAATAGCATGTTCAAAATTTGGTTGATTAGTTTTAGTTTTTAACTCATTTATACTTCCTTTAAAATAAATTTCTCCTTCTAAAAGAAAAACAATTTCGTCTGAAACTTCTTCAACAAAACTCATAATATGAGACGTTATCAAAATAGTTTTTCCTTTGTCTTTTTCAGTTTGAATTAATTCTTTTAAACGAATTAACGAAATTGGATCTAAACCAGTTGTTGGTTCGTCTAAAATAATTAAAGGACTATCGAACATAAAAGTTAATACAATATTTACTTTTTGTTTTGTGCCACCAGAAAGATTACCAAGTTTTTTGTTTAAAAAAGGGTCTAATTTAAAGAGATTGATTAAGTGCTTATCTTCTTTTGTATTACCCCGTAAATCCTTAATCATTTTGATTAATTCTTTAACTTTTAGATTGCTTGGAAAATTTGCTATTTGTGGTAAATAGTCAATCTTATTTCGGTAATTAGAATGATTTTTAATGTTGTCTCCAAGTACTGTAATGTTTCCTTTATTAGGAATAACCATTCCTAAAATAGACTTTATTAATGTGGTTTTCCCTGAACCATTTGGCCCTAAAACAGCAAAAATTCCACCTTTGTTAATGTTAAGATTAACACCACTTAATACCACATTTTTATTAAACTTTTTATGTAAATTCTCTATGGTTACCATTCTATTCTTTTAATTGAAGGGTTATTATCCAGCAAATTATCTGGTGTAAAAACTGGTGACACTTTTTCAGAAAAATCTATAATATCTATAAATAAACTGCGTAGCAAGATAATAGTTTCAGGTGTACGGTTTACAATGTAAGAAAACAATTTTACAGGTCTGTATGGCACATCTCCAATTCCATTTTTATCTAAATCGTATCCAGTATAATTGCTCCAGAAATTATTGTTAAACACGTTATCATTTAGCTTGCTATTATAAGAAATATCGAATGAATTGTACAAAAAGTTATTACTCAAAAATTTGTTGGCATAACAAGCGCCACGCACTTTCATTGCCCAACCGTTATTAATAAAATCGTTATTTTTGTAATTAATTCTATTGGTGCCTTCTATGTTAATTCCAATGGTGTTTTCTTCAAAAGTATTGCCAATTATTTCGGCATCGTTAATTTCTTTTAAAAGCAAACCGTAAGATGCTGAGCCCCAATTTTCTTTAAAAATATTATTGAGCATCGTTATTTTTTTTGAAAACATAACAGCAACACCTGCACCATTGTTTTCGAAAGTGTTGTCCTGATAAAGATCGTTGTTAGAAAACATAAAATGCAACCCATAACGAATATTATATGCACTAACATTGTTTTTAATAATACAATTATCGGAAAATTCTAAATAAATACCGTCTCGAACATGCTCAACATAATTATGTTCTATGTCTATATTATGACTGTACCATAATTGAATACCATTTCCAGAGTTATATTCTTCTAAGGCATCTCCAATAATTTTGTTATGGAAAATTTTGCCATCTCTTGATTTCTCTATATAAATACCAAAAAACAGCTTTTCTAAGACTACATTTTGAATGATGAAATTTTTACTTCTTCTAACTCTAATGGCCGCATAGTCTTCGGTATAACTTGTACCTACATTAATAATAAATAAACCATCAAGTGTAACATTATCCGAAATAATTGTAATAATTTCTCCTTTTAATTCGCCATCTATTACAGGGTAGTCTTTTCCTATTATTGTTAATGGTTTATCAATAATAATATTGTACTCTTTATAAGTTCCCTTTTTAATTAATATAGTGTCGTAATCTTTCGCAATAGATATTGCTTTTTTAATAGAAGAAAAATTACAGGTCTCACACACCTCAAAAGTTTCGGAATATACAACAGAAACAAAGAGGAATGTAATAAAACACACAATAACCTTTCTCATAAATATTATCTAATGATTAGAAATTTCGAATCTTTTGAAGCCTCAACCCAATGCTCAATGTCTTTAGGGAAACTAAAAACTTGATGTTTTTCGAGTAAATATTCACTATCATTAATAAAAAAAGTAATTGCGCCTTCTAAAACTAATAAATGCGCATCAGTTGGAGATGTATGTTTTTTAAACAAAGTATCTTTTTCTAAACTAATAAAGAGAATTTCTTTAGCATTTATATCAAGTAATTTTCCGGCTTGAAGTTTATTAAAATCTGTATTATTTATGGTGTCTAATATTTGGTACATCTGCATTAGTTTTTAAAATGAATTAAAAGCTCGTCCCAAGTATAAATATCGCCACTTTTTTCTGCTTGCATTTTTATAGCATCTTCCTTGTTTTTAAAAGCTGATAAAAATGCTCCCATAGGACTAGGAATGTTTTTACTTATAATAAATGTAGCTTGTGTTGCATCTATTAATTCTTCAGGATTTGAATAGTTATTAGACAAATATAATTTTACTGTTGAAGCGTCAAACTCTTCTAAAAAATGAATCATACATTCTGTAGCATCAAACTTATATACTTTCCCTTTTTTGGTTACAATTTCGGCTGCATGTAGTTTATCTACAATAGTCATTTTACAAAAATAACATCCATCAGATCCATATTCTATGGCTTTTGGTTTTGAGCTACAAGCACTTAAAATTATTGCGCTTAAGACGACAATTCTTAATAGACACTTCATTTTCTTTATGATTATTTAGCATTCTCTTTTTTACCAACAAAATATGCGATAAAAGATGTTGCAATTCCTAAACCTAAAAATAATGCTCCTAAACGCGGATAAGAATGTGCTCTAAAGTTAAGAATATCTTTAGATCCAAATAATGGAGGTTGAAACCCCATTACTGAACCATCAGGATTGGTAAATTTCATTATAGCTTTTGGGTCTAAGTCATGACCATAATCATGCTCCCAAAGATAAAAATCATAAAGTCCAGCAAGACTTAAAACTATCATTAGGATAAACCAAGCCAAAAACCATTTGTAATTAAATTTGAACCCAATTATTAAACCTATAACCGTAGTTATAAGGATTCCAGCTGGAAAAATTTTAAACTCTGGGATAGCTTCTGGAATATATTTCATTCCGACATAATGGTTCATTAGGTTAATGTTTTTAATATCAAAAGGATTTGCATCACTAAAATCATTGATATGAATATTCATTCCTAAAGGAATTGGGTATTGTGGCGCTTCTAAAGTGATATTCCATAAAGGAAAAACAAATAACCCTAAAGGTAATAATGCGGCTAAAAACATTAATAATCTTGACTTTTTCATTTTTTAAAATTTAATATAATTTAGGTTCTTATTTTTATGATAAAGACATTATAATTCTAACACAAATATCGGACTTTTTTCAAATAAAAAGCGGAAGAAAAACCAATTACTTCCGCTTTTATTTAGGAAAATAAACACTAAAATAAAATTCTCCTTGCTATTAATTATTAGTCTTCACCAAGAGACCAAGATAATTCTATGTTAGAACTTCTTGGAGATACTCTTACATAACCTTGCATTTCTTGATGTAAAGCAGAACAGAAATCTGTACAATAGAATGGCCATACACCAACTTGTTTAGGTTCCCAAACAAAAGTTTCAGTTTGACCAGGCATAATAAGTAATTCTGAAGTATTTGCTCCAATCATTGCTACACCATGAGGCACATCATAATCTTGTTCTAAGTTAGTAACATGAAAATATACTTTATCACCAACTTTTACACCTTCAATATTATCTGGAGAGAAATGTGAGCGAATCATAGTCATATATATATGTACTTCTTTACCATCTCTAACAACCTTTGTGTCATCATCACTTTTTGCAGCATAAGGATGCTCATTCTCGTCTAATTTAAATAATTTTTTAGAATTTGGTTTTAATAAATCTGCAGGACAACCAGCTGCATAATGAGGTTCACCTATTGTAGGAAAATCTAATAATAACTCCATTTTTTCGCCAGTAATATCATATAATTGAGCAGATTGAGTTACTTCAGGACCAGTTGGTAAATAACGATCTTTAGTAATCTTATTCATTGCTAATACATATTTACCAAAAGGACTTCTAGAGTTTCCACCAGGAATCATTAAGTGGCCTACAGAATAATATGTTGGTTTTCTATCAATAACTTCCCAAGTTCCCAATTCCCATTTCACAACTTCTGAAGAGATAAAGAATGTAGTATATGCATTTCCTTTACCATCAAATTCTGTATGTAAAGGGCCTAAACCAGCTTGATCTACAGATCCTGCTAATACATCTTCAAAATTAATAATTGGAATTCCATAAGCTTCTCCTGAAAATTTTTCACCTTCAATTGCAGCTAACATTTTAGTAAATGAATGTACAGTTAAGTTTGCAGACAGTTTACCACTACCAACAATGTATTCTCCAGAAGGATCTACATCACAACCATGAGGAGACTTTGGTGTTGGTAATAAATACACAGCACCAGGGACGTCTAAAGGATTAACTGTTAATACTTCTTTTTTCATTGTAGAAGTTGCAGTATGAGTTTTTTCGTCATAAACATTGTGTGCAAAATTAGCTGGCATTTTTGTGCCACCACCATTATTTACAAATTCCTCAATTTTTTTCCAGTTTATTGCTGCAATAAAATCTTTATCGTTTTGTGATGCATTAACTTCTAGAAGTGTGTTTGCCTCTTCAGTATTATAAGTTGAAAAGAAGAACCATCCGTGAGATTTGTCACGTCCTGGATGAGATAAATCATAATTAAATCCTGGCATTAATACTTGGAATTTTATATCCATTCGACCATCTTCAGGATCTACGCTAATAAAAGAAAGAGCACCTTTAAAATTCCCTTTATAGTCTTTTATAGACACATCTTTCTGCGGTACAGGAACTGAAAAACGTGTTCCAGCTACTACATATTCAGTGTTCTCAGTTACAAATGAAGAACTGTGGTTACCAGCACTATTTGGTACTTCTATAATTTCGGTAGTTTCAAATGTTGTTAAATCAATTTTTGCAATACGAGGTGTATTGTTTCCATTAATAAACACCCAACGACCATCTAATTCTCCAGCGGTTTGAGAGATATCTGGATGATGAGAATCATCCCAAGGAATAAACCCATGAGATGTGTTTAACATTGGCTTAGTTTCTTCGTTATATCCATAAGCTTTTTCTGCGTCTTGAGAAAACACAGGAATCACTTTGAATAGACGTCCTGAAGGAAGACCGTAAACAGCAAGCTGTCCACTAAATCCACCTGAAACAAATGCATAAAATTCATCGTGTTCTCCTGGCGCTACATAAACTTTTTCGGCAGCACTTGAAGATAAAGCACCATTTTTTTGCGAGGTATTTCCATTATTGCAGCTTGTAAAAGCAATTGCAATCATTAGAAATCCACTAAATATTTTAAATATGTTTTTCATTATTTTATTTGATTTAATTAGTGTTTTTATTCTTTTGTTGGAGGTAACATTACTTTGTCAATTACATGAACAATTCCGTTTCCAGCTTTTACACTTCCAAGGATTTTTGCTCCACCTACATAGACATCATCCCCTTTAACTTCAATAAGTACATCCTGGTTATTTGCTTGCCCTAATTTCTTAAATTTCTTTAAAAAATCTTTGCTGTAATTACCAGGAGTTACATGGTATTTTAAAATATTTGCTAATGCATTTTTGTTCTCAGGTTTAAGTAAATTTTCTACTGTGCCTTCAGGTAAAGCGGCAAAAGCGTCGTTAGTTGGTGCAAAAACCATTAAAGGACCAGCATTTACAAGAGCATTTTCTAAATCGGCAGCTTGTACCGCTGCTACTAAAGTAGAATGGTCTTTAGATCCAATTGCAATTTGTAATACATTTGGTGTAGCTTCATCATCTTTTACAAAGGCTTGACCTTTAGATTTATCAGTTTGTTCGTTAACTGTAGTTGTCGATTCGTTGTTAGTTTGTTGATTAGTTTCATTTTTGCAACTCATAAAAAGAAGTACAATAATTACACTAAACAACATTTTAAGGTTTGGTTTCATCTGTTTATATTTGATTGTTTAAAGTGTTCTAAAATATTCTAATACAGCTCTTGCTTCTTCTTCGGTTAAATTTTGATTAGCCATTGGAGAGCCATTAAACTCTATAAGTAGTTGTTTTGCTAATGGGTCGTTTTTTACCATGCCTTCAGGATCTAAAATCATATTCATTATCCATTCAGGAGTTCTTCTTAATAATGCACCTTTTGGTGCTGGACCAATAAATTTTTTGTCTGGTTTATGGCAAGCAGTACACATTTTTTTATATACTTCGGCACCGTGTGTTGCCATTGCTTGATCAATTTCTGCACCTAATGTAACAGAAGTAATAGGACCAACACCTTTATTAGTAAGGTCAATAGTTTCAGAAGCTTTGGTTGTAGTTTTTTTAGCTTCAACTTTCTTTTCTGTTTTCTTAAGTTTTACCTTAGAAGATTCTTGTTTTTTTTCTTCTCCACCACAGCTAAATACTAATAAGGCAAAGAATAGTGATAAAATTTTTAGTGTTTTCATAAATGTATATTAATAGATAAATTATTGAGCCAAAAATATGACCTCTAGATTATATAAAACATGATAAATATCATATTTAAGATATATATATCTTTTTAATTTTATATTTTTCAAATTTAGGAATAAATGCTTTCGAATTCTTCAAAATATGCTATAAAAGCAGTATTATTTTTATCACTTAATACTAATGATAAGAAAAAGGTTATGGTAAAGGATATTGCTGAACCTATAAATGTACCACAAGCCTATATTGCTAAGCTGTTACAAGAACTTTCTAGAAAGCATATTGTTTCTTCAACACGAGGGCCAAAAGGAGGTTTTTTTTTAAGTGAACAAAATAGAGACAATACAGTAATGGATATTATTAATGCATTGGATACTGAAAAAAGAATTAGTGCTTGTCAATTAAGTTTAGAAAAATGTGATATTGAAAAGCCTTGCCCACTTCATAAAATTTTAAACCCTTGCAGATCAAATATGATTAATAGCTTAGAAAGGGTTAGCATTAGAGATTTAGCTTTTGAAGTTGAAAAGGGAAATGCTTTTTTACCACTTTAGTTTTTAAAAATAAAATCTTATAAAAGGCGCCCAAGGGTCTGCATAAATACTTTTTTCTTCATCGTAAAGCACATCATAACGAATACCAAATGTAACATTTCTGGTTCTGTAACCGGCTCCAATAAATAAAGCTGTATTCCAAAAATTATCATCTGTATTACTCACAAAATTTTGATCAAAATTACGTTGAATATTTAGCTCTTCTAATTCAGCCGATAATTGTAACTCATCAATAGGACTATACAGACCAATAAGACTTCCTCCTAAAATTGTTGACTTAAAAAGGTTATTTTGTTTGCTATATGTTCCATTTAATCCAATACCTAAAGCATATTGAGCGCTAAATTCGTAAATAACACTTGGAGCTAATGTGCCACTAAAAAAACCATCACCAAAACTTAATCCGATACCACCACCAAAGCGAACATTGTTCCAAAAATTATTAGTTTTATAATCACTGTTTTGAGCCACCGAAAACGTAATTATAAAACTAAAAACTAACGTTATTAAATAGCACTTTTTAAGTAATAATGAGTTGTTATACATGATTATAATATTAGTTTTTATTCATAATGATAAATATACTAAAACAACATCTAATTTTGCTAAAAGTTGTATTTTTGAAAAAATTTTAGCTAAGAGAAAGTACCTCAATATATTCAATGGATAAATATTCCTTTTTAAACGCAGCACATACGGCATACTTTGCTGATTTATACGATAAGTATTTAAAAGATCCAGATGCTATTGAGCCTAGTTGGAGAGCCTTTTTTCAAGGTTATGATTTTGGAAATGAAAATTATGATTTAAGTGGAGAAAACATAAAAGATGGCACGACACAAGTTCCTGAACAAGTCCATAAAGAATTTCAAGTTATAAAGCTTATAGATGGCTATAGAAGTAGAGGACATTTGTTTACTAAAACCAATCCGGTTAGAACACGTAGAAAATATACGCCAACTTTAGAGCTTGAAAATTTTGGATTAACTAATAAAGATTTAGATACTGTTTTTAATGCTGGTGAAGTTTTGGGTCTAGGAGCTCAAACACTTCAAAAAATCATAAAGCATCTTGAAGCTATTTATTGTGATTCTATTGGTATAGAATATATGTTTATTCGTAATCCCGAAGAAATACAGTGGTGGCAAAACAAATTAAATGAAAACGATAACCATCCTGATTATACTCCAGAAACAAAAAAATATGTCCTTAAAAAATTAACCGAAGCTGTTACTTTCGAACAATTTTTACAAACAAAATATGTTGGGCAAAAACGATTTTCATTAGAAGGAGGAGAAACACTTATTCCTGCTTTGGGAGCAATAGTTAGAATAGCTGCAGAACAGTTTGATGTTGATGAGTTTGTTCTTGGGATGGCACATCGAGGAAGATTAAATACCTTAGTAAATATTTTTAGAAAGCCTATACGCGAACTTTTTAATGAATTTGAAGGCAAGGATTATGATGAAGACGATTTTGATGGTGATGTAAAATACCATTTAGGCTCTACCATAAAGAAAACCTTAAAAAACCATAAGGAAATTACTATGAATTTAGTGCCAAACCCTTCTCATTTAGAAACGGTTGGTTCTATTGTCGAAGGTATTACACGTGCTAAAATAGATGAAGATTGTCAAGGCGATTCATCTAAAATTCTGCCAATTATTGTACATGGAGATGCAGCCGTTGCTGGTCAAGGTATTGCTTATGAGCTTATTCAAATGAGTAAGTTAAAAGGCTATTCAACAGGAGGAACTATTCATATTGTTGTAAATAATCAAATTGGGTTTACAACAAATTATTTAGATGCACGCTCAAGCACTTATTGTACAGATGTGGCAAAAGTCACACTATCTCCTGTATTGCATGTTAATGCTGACGATGTTGAAGCTGTAACTCATGCTGTTTTAATGGCTTTAGATTTTAGAATGAAATTTAAGCGAGATGTTTTTATAGATTTGTTAGGCTACAGAAAATATGGTCATAACGAAGGCGACGAACCTCGTTTTACACAACCTAAATTATATAGCGCAATAGCAAGACAACCAAATCCTAGAGACATCTACAATGATAAATTAATTGCCGAAGGTGTTATTGATGAAAGCTTTACTCCAAATTTAATCCTTGAATACAAAACATTATTAGACGACGAATTTAATAAGTCTAAAGAGGATGATGCCGCTAAAGTAAAACCATTCATGGATAATGTTTGGCATAGTTTTATGCAACAAGACTTAGATGGATTGTTGCTAAGTGTAGGTACAAAATACCCAAAAAAGAACCTAGAAAATATAGCCAATATTGTTTCTACAGTCCCAGAAGGTGTGAAGTTTTTAAGAAAAGCAGAACGCATTTTAAGAGATAGAGCTAAAATGGTTTTTGAAACCAATAAGTTAGATTGGAGTATGGCTGAGATATTTGCATTTGGGAGTCTTTTAGAAGAAGGATTCAATGTACGAATTTCTGGTCAAGATGTAGAAAGAGGAACATTTTCTCATCGTCATGCCATTTTAAGAGATGAAATTTCTACCGAAACATTTAATTTAATAAATACCAATCCGAAAAACAAAGGCGAGATGAAAATCTATAATTCTTTACTATCGGAATATGGTGTATTAGGGTTCGATTATGGTTATGCGATGGCAGCTCCAAATACATTAACCATTTGGGAAGCTCAGTTTGGAGATTTTGGTAATGGCGCTCAAATTATATTCGACCAATATCTTTCAGCAGCCGAAGATAAATGGAAACAACAAAATGGTATTGTAGTTTTATTACCTCATGGATACGAAGGTCAAGGCTCCGAACATTCTTCAGCAAGGATAGAACGATTTTTACAATTATGTGGTAATGATAATATGACAGTTGCCAACTGCACAACTCCAGCAAACTTCTTTCATTTATTGCGTCGCCAAATGAAACGGAATTTCCGTAAACCGTTAATAGTATTCACACCAAAAAGTTTATTAAGACATCCTCTGGCAACATCACCTATCGAAGAGTTTACAAATGGAGAGTTTCAAGAAATTATAGACGACACTATTAATCCAGATAACGTAAAGAGATTAGTTTTTTGCTCAGGAAAATTTTATTACGATTTATTTGCTGAACGAGACAAGTTGAAAAGAAACGATATTGCATTAATTCGCGTAGAACAATTGTTTCCACTTCATAAGGATAAAATTGAAAGTATTATTAGTAAATATAATAATGTAAAGGATTATATCTGGGCACAGGAAGAACCAAGAAATATGGGAGCTTGGAGTTATATGTTACAACGTTTTGAGTTAAAAGATTTACAAGTTCGTTCAAGAAGGTACTATTCGGTTCCAGCAGCTGGATCTTCAACACGATTTAAAATTAGACATCAAAAAGTAATTGATAGCGTATTTGATTATATTAAAGACTAAAAAAGCAATAAAAAAGAAATAAGATGATTTTAGAAATGAAAGTTCCTTCACCAGGAGAATCTATAACAGAAGTTGAAATTGCTTCATGGTTGGTAGAAGATGGGGATTATGTAGAGAAAGACCAAGCCATTGCAGAGGTTGATAGTGATAAAGCAACTTTAGAACTTCCTGCAGAAGAAAGTGGCACAATAATTTTTAAAGCTGAAGAAGGTGATGCGGTTGCAGTTGGAGATATAGTGTGTTTAATCGACACAAGTGCAAAAAGACCAAAAGGTAGTGAACAGCCTTCAGTAAATGGTTCAATAAAAATAGAAGACGATAAAAATGTCACTTCTAGCGCAGTCGAGAAGTCTCCCGAAACAGAAACCTACGCTACAGGAACAGCCTCACCTGCGGCAAAAAAGATTCTAGCTGAAAAAGGAATGTCTACTTCTGAAATTAAAGGAACTGGAAAAGACGGACGAGTTACAAAAGATGATGCTGTAAAAGCAATTCCTTCTATGGGAACACTTCCAGAAGGAGGGACTAGAACATCATCTAGAAGTAAAATGTCGATGCTTCGACGTAAAGTTGCAGAGCGTTTAGTAGAAGCTAAAAATACAACTGCTATGTTGACGACTTTTAACGAAGTTGATATGTCACCAATTTTTGAATTACGAAAAAAATATAAAGAAACCTTTAAAGAAAAACACGATGTAAGCTTAGGTTTTATGTCATTCTTTACACTAGCAATAGTGAGAGCTTTAAAATTATTTCCATCGGTTAACTCTATGATTGATGGTAAAGAAATGATTACTTACGATTTTTGCGACATTAGTATTGCTGTTTCAGGACCAAAAGGATTAATGGTGCCAGTTATTAGAAATGCTGAAAATTTGACCTTTAGAGGTGTAGAAGCTGAGGTTAAACGATTAGCAATTCGTGCTAGAGATGGCCAAATTACGGTGGATGAAATGACAGGAGGAACGTTTACTATTTCTAATGGAGGCGTGTTTGGGAGTATGCTATCTACACCAATTATAAATCCACCACAAAGTGGTATTTTAGGGATGCATAATATAGTTGAGCGTCCTGTAGCTATAAACGGAAAAGTTGAAATACGTCCAATAATGTATGTTGCTTTATCTTATGACCACAGAATAATTGACGGAAAAGAGTCTGTAGGATTTTTAGTTGCTGTAAAAGAGGCATTAGAAAATCCTGAAGAATTATTAATGAATAACGATGTAAAAAAATCTTTAGAATTATAAATATAGAAGAGAAATCATATTAAAAAAGCCACTTTTCAGTGGCTTTTTTAATATGATAATTATTTTTTTATTAAGCCTTTCCTTTCTTTCCTGCACAACAATCTTTTTTACAATCATCTGCACAAGCCATTTTTTTCTTTCCTGTATTAGCTTCTGCTTTTTTAGCGTCACATTTCTTTTTGCACTCTGCAGTTTTTTCAGCACATTTAGGGCAATCTTTAACTTTACAATCTAGACTACATTTAGCAGTACATTCTTTTTTAGTCGAAAAAGATTCAACAGTTTTCATGTCGCTTACCTTATAAATATCAGCAACTTTAGAAACAGTTTCTTCAAGAGATGTCGTATTTACCATAGCTTCATCATATTCTACCATTGCTAACTTTCGATCAAAATCTACTGATGCAGATTTAACACCGTCCATATTTGCAATTTTCTTTTCAATAGTTCTTGCACAACCAATAGCACATGTCATGCCATCAATTGTAAACTCAGCTTTAGCATAAGTAGCATTGGGATCCAACTCTTTTTTAGCAGTTTTTGTAGCCGTTTCAACTTCAACAGTTTGGATTTCTGGTTTTGCTTCATTTTTACAAGAAGTAAAAATTGTAACAACTAAAACAATTGCTAAAATGTTTTTTAATGTTTTCATAAGTTTTTATTATTAAGTTCTTCGCAAAACTAATAATTTTTAGCTTTAATTTGCTCACTTTTAATGCAATTATGAAATATGTCCTTGTTTTCAGGAAATAAAAAATGGATTTTTCTTATTATTCTTTCACTTATTTGGGGAAGTTCATTTATACTAATAAAAAAGAGTTTAATAGGTTTTACGCCTATGCAATTAGGTGCGTTACGAATATTAATCTCTGGATTTTTTATATTTCTTTTTGGCTTTCATACTTTAAAAAATATAACTAGAAAGCAATGGAAATGGATTATTGTTTCTGGATTTTTAGGAACTTTTTTTCCTGCATTTTTCTTCGCTTTTGCTGAAACTGAAATTGATAGCGCTGTAGCTTCAATTTTAAATTCCTTAGTTCCATTAAATACTATTTTATTAGGCTTTGCAATTTTTAAAATAGCATCTACTCAACGACAAATATTTGGTGTGATTGTTGGCTTTATAGGGACTTCTATTTTAATTATTGATGGCGCACAACTTAATCAACAGCAAAATTACTTTTATGCTGGATTAGTATTAATTTCTGGAGTTATGTATGGTGCTAATGTAAATATTATAAAACGGTATTTGCAAGATGTAAAAGCTATAACCATTGCTGTAGGAAATTTTGCTGCTATTATTATTCCAGCTTTTATTGTGTTGTTGTTTACAAACTTTTTCTCTAAGGAAACATTTGAATTACCAGATTTTAAAATGGCGTTAATATATGTCATTCTATTATCTGCTTTTGGGACAGCTTTGGCAAAAGTTATGTTTAATAAATTGGTGCAAATGGCAACACCTGTATTCGCATCATCTGTAACTTATTTAATGCCAATTGTAGCTGTTGCTTGGGGGCTGTTAGATGGTGAAGGGTTTAGTGTTTTACAAGGGTTAGCTGCTATTTTAATTTTGATTGGAGTTTATTTTGCAAATAGGCGAAATTAAAAAACCCAAAGCCGAAACTTTGGGTTTAATAGATAATATT
>Ga0209013_10003691_pt1 | contig 13538 bp, 10 predicted proteins | sample Cruoilmetagenom2_FD_187291 | JGI IMG/M metagenome (GOLD analysis project Ga0209013, IMG submission 187291) | Oil polluted marine microbial communities from Coal Oil Point, Santa Barbara, California, USA - Sample 2 (SPAdes) (version 2) | ecosystem: Environmental > Aquatic > Marine > Oil seeps ... | reverse complement strand
CGGCCTGCCCAGCCGTACAGGTACCCGGTTGCCTTGCTCATCACTATCTCCTCAGTCCCGTCTGAGGCCCCTATGGTGGGGGTTGCGGTACAAAACGCACTAGCCCCGTCCAACGGCACCTGGCAGGGTGCCTCTTGTCCGTGGCTGGCCCCATTATCGCACATTCATGGGCGCCTGTCTATGGGGTAAAACCCTACCTTTTGGCTGGAAAACACCCCATCTTTCCCGGGAAAAGTACCCGTATGCCTCACATTGCCCCTTCAGGAAGCCCCGCACCATATTCCGTGGCGAGCGGTGATCCGGCGCGGTTCGTTGTGTCCAGCCCTCGCTTCAGCCCACCACCGCTTTGCCCGATACCGGCACCGCTTCCCCGGGTCCCGAGTCTCCGAATACCCGACCCCGAATACCCGAACCTCCGGGAGTGCACACGCCGGGACAGTGACACAGTGACACAGTGGCACAGTAAGCGTATCCCACCGTCAGCCGCTCCGTCGGCTTTGTGCAATTTGCAGGGTTGGGCAAAAGGGGGTATAATCTTCGTCTGTGAATCTGACCTGAGAGGTAACGAAATGCCAAAACGAACTTGGCAGCCCAAGGTGCGCCGCCGTAAGCGGAAGCACGGGTTTCGGGCGCGAATGTCGACAAAGGGAGGCCGCAGGGTCCTCAAATCAAGGCGTCTCAAGGGGCGCCACGAATTGTCCGTCTAAGGACTCGGCCTCTGGCCTGTGGCGGCTTTTGCCGTACCTGTCCCGAGCAGAAGCAAGGGACTTGGGGACCGCGGGCTGCGGATGAGCAAGTGCGCAGAAAGTACCGTTTGCGAGCGAATGCCGACTTTCAGCGCGTCCGGCGTGAGGGGAGTACCTTTGCCCAGCCCTTGCTGGTGATGGCTGTATCGTCCAATGACCTGGACCACGGTCGCTTTGGGTTTGTCGTGGGGCGGTGGATTGGGAAAGCGGTAGACCGGAACCGGATCAAGCGCAGGATGCGTGAGTCGGTGCGGGTGAGAGTCCAAAGGGACGAGATTACTGTGGGGTGGGATGTCGTTTTCATTGCCCGGCATCCCATGGCAGATGCAACTTTCCACCAGGTCGATGAGGCCATCGGCCTGTTGTTGCGTCGGGCAGGTTTGGCGAGCGAGGCAGCGTGAAATATCTATTGATGGGTTTGATACGCTTGTGGCAGATGACTTTTTCCAGGGTTTTGCCTGCCTCCTGCCGTTTCACCCCCTCATGTTCCGCGTACGGCTATGAGGCCGTCAGCAAACACGGGGCGCTCAAGGGCGGCTGGCTGGCCTTGAAGCGCGTGGCGCGCTGCCAGCCCTTCAATCCCGGGGGCTATGATCCCGTCCCGTAGCGAAAGGCAACGGCTTGCATACCGGAACCAAGGCATGGTTCACAAGGAGGCGTTGATTTGACTCAACGGAGTCGTATGTTGGGAGCAGCCCTACTGCTGCTCCTTCTGACCATCATTCTGTCAGCCTGTGGCGGAACGCCAGTCGCGCAAAACTGGCCCGGCCTGACGCTGGCCGGTGACACAATCTATGCCATCAGCGGCTCGCCACAGCAGGTCTATATGCTGGATGCCGGTAACGGTACCATAAGCGGGACTTTTTCGCCCGTCGCGGAAACCAAGGGGACCATCTGGTGGAGCCCGGTTACTGTCGGCGGGGGCCTGGCCTTCGTCGGCCACACCGCATCTGACACCGAGGCAGCAACCCTGTATGCCTTTGATCCAGAAACAGGCCAGGAGCAGTGGAAGGTTGCCGCCGAGAGCTTGATCTTGCCGGCACCCTTCTATGCCGACGGCGTAGTTTACTTTGGCGCGTCGGATGGGTGCGTGTACGCAGCGGATGTAGAAACCAAGCGCCTGAAGCCCGGCTGGCCTCCTATCGATGACACGGGAGAGTTGGCCTGCCAGGCCCAAGAAGCTATCTGGGCCACACCCCTGGTCGCCGATGGGCGCGTCTATGTAGCCGCGATGGACCACCACGTCTACAGCCTCGATGCGGAAACCGGTGAGGTGCTCTGGACGAGCCAGGTGGGTGGAGCCATGGCCGCGCCGCCAACCTTGGTCGTGGAGGATGGCGTCCTCTACGTCGGCGCGTTCGATGGCCAGCTTTATGCCATCAAGGCCGAGTCGGGGGAGCTCGTGGAGGGCTTTGGTTTTGAGGCGAGCAATTGGATCTGGTCCAAGGTGCTGGCCCTTGGCGACCAGATCTTTGTCACTTCCCTCGACGGCAACCTCTACGCGCTGGACCCGGCGAATGGTGCGGAAATCTGGTCCTACTGCGGTACCGTAAAGGAAGATAGCGGGCGCTGCAAGGATACGGTACTCCGGGCCGGGCCTGTCGACGCAGGTGGATCGATCATCATCGCCACGGAATCGGGTGAGTTGACCGCCGTGGTGGACGCGGTGCGGCAGTGGAATTGGCCCAGCGGCACGCCCCAGGCCGATATTCTGACGACGCCCGTCGTCTCGGAAGACATGATCTATGTAATCTTGATGGACGGGCAGGTCCAGGCCCTGGAAGTGGAGAACGGGGCCCAGGCATGGACATTCACGCCGCCAGAAAGCAAGTGAGCTGGCCGCCGGCACGATCTGGTTGAGATGGGTACGATCTGGGCAAATCTGATTCCGGGTTGCCCGACGCTAGGAGGTTTCTTTGGCTGGGATTACTGATATTTGGACCACGTTCATTCTGCAGCCCATGCTCAATGCACTGCTGGGGCTTTATAGCGTGCTGTGGGCTCAGTTCTGGCTGGCCATCATTGCCTTTACTGTCGTCATCCGCGGCCTGATGACGCCGCTGATGCTGCCCCAGCAGCGTTCGGCCAAAAAGATGCAAGAGATCCAACCCCAGTTGGAAGAATTAAAGAAAAAGTATGGCAAAGACCGGGAGCGGATGTCCCAGGAGCAGATGAAGCTCTATAAGGAAGCTGGCGTCAATCCCATGGGTGGCTGCCTGCCCATGTTGGTCCAGTTTCCCATCTGGATCGGGCTGTACCAGTCCATCATCCAGGCCCTGGGCTACCAGCCATTGCAGATCCTGGGGTTGTCAGGGAACATCTATCCCTTCCTCTCGTCGCTGTGGGTACAGGTACCCCTGAATCGCTATTTCTTGGGGATGGATCTGGCCCTGACACCCCAGCAATTGGGGGGGCTGACCTACGCGCTGCCTGTCCTGGTGGCGTTCACCTCCTGGATTCAGTCCAAGATGACGACAACGGGCGCGACCGGTGGGGATGGTCAAGCAGCGGGCATGGGCCAAAGCATGACGATGATGATGCCCTTGATGTTCGGCTTTTTTAGTCTGAACTTTGCCACGGGTCTCTCGTTCTACTTTATCATTTCCAACATCATCGGAATCATCACCCAGGGCTTTATCTCCGGCTGGGAAGGGCTGCTTTTCTGGAAGGACGTCAATCTGGGCAGCCTGCTGCCGTTCGGACAGAAGCCAGCTCCCTCTCAGGCAGAAGCCTCCAAGCAGACGCAAACCGAGCCGGCCAGGAGTCAGAAGGGAACCCAAAGTGGAAGCAAAAAACGAAAAAAGAAGAAGCGTCGTCGCAAGCGGTAAGACCGTTGACGATGCCATTGCCAACGGTCTGGGTATGTTGGGTGTCCGCCATGATCAGGTGGACGTAGACATCTTGAGTGAGGGCAGCCGGGGCGTCCTCGGCTTTGGTGCAGAGAACGCCCGCGTAGAGCTTCAGGTCAAGCCGCCGCGGCGGCCCAAACCGCCCCAGCCTGTACCGCTAGCACCACCACCGCCACCACCAGCGATGGCGGAGGGGCCCGAAGCCCCCACACCCGTTCCAGAATCGCCAGAGGTCCAGGATCCAGCAGCCTCCGAGGGGACCCCAGAATGGTTCGGCCAGCAGAACCTGATCGAGATCCTGAAGCGAATGGGGGTATCCGCCGCCGTAGAGGCAAGCCTGGGCTATGAGCTGGCCGACGAAGGCGAGGATCCCCCCGTCGTCTTGAACATTACCGGCGATGATCTGGGGATTTTGATTGGCCGGCGGGGTGAGACATTGAGGGCATTGCAGTACATCATCCGTTTGATGGTTAGCCATCAGACGAAACACTGGACCAACCTGGTCGTCGACGTGGAACAGTACCGGGTGCGAAGGCGCCAGACCTTGGAGAACCTGGCTCAGCGTGTAGCTGAACGGGTCGCGAGGGAGGGGCGTGCTCAGGCCCTGGAACCGATGCCCGCCTACGAGCGGCGGCTTGTGCACATTGCCCTCCGCAAGAACCACGACGTCACCACCCGTAGCGTGGGCGAGGGTGAGAGGAGAAAGGTCACTGTCATCCCTGCCTGATGCCGTGTCACGCCTGGCGCAAGGTCGGATCTGGTGGAGGGTCAGGCATCGTCATGGAAACTCGACAGGTGTAACGAACCCAACGCTTGTTGGCAACAACCCCGCTCCTGTCAGCGGGGTTGTTGCCAACAAGGTCAGCCGGTGGCCCGCAGCCTCGGTAATTGGCCCCGATTGCGGGTGATCAGGCAACAAGCCCAGGCCTGTTGGCAAGGTTTTGAAACAGACTCCCAAAGGTAGGATCAGATTGAAACGCAATCGCATCGTGCTCTTACTTTGGCTGGCCGTGGCTGTGGGGGCCATTGCCACCGGCCGCGAGATGCTCTACAATCTGTGGTATGTTCTGACGGCGGTACTCGTCTTTTCCTTCTTGTGGGCCTGGACCGGTACTCGGTGGGTGCAGGTGGAGCGATATACCAGAACCGGTCGCTCGCAGGTGGGGAAACTGGCGGAAGAACGCTTGTTGGTCCGCAACCAGGGCATCTTCCCAAAGCTATGGCTGGAAGTACGCGATGGTTCGTCGCTGCCCCAACACCATGTGAGCCGTGTGATCAGCCCCCTCGCGCCGCGACGGATGTATTCCTGGACGGTCAAAACCCGCTGTCTGCAACGCGGACGTTTCACGCTCGGTCCGTTGACCCTGACCAGCGGGGACCCTTTTGGCCTCTTTCAAACGACGCGCCAGGTGGAGGGGCTGCCAGCAAAGAATTTCATCGTATATCCCGCGACAGTCGACGTTCCCATTTTTTCTCCGCTGGTTGGGTTTCTGCCCGGAGGGGGCACAATGCAGCGGCGCACGCCCTTTGTCACGACGAACGTCTCTGGGGTGCGCGACTATGCGCCAGGCGACAGCTTTAGCCGCATACACTGGCCGTCTACAGCGCGCACTGGCCGGCTCATTTCGAAAGAGTTCGAGCTTGATCCCACTGCCGATGTCTGGCTTTTCCTTGACCTGGAACGCGCTGCTCAGGCCGAGTTGGCCTGGGCCAGACTGGCAGCAGAGCGCGAGCCGCGGCTTCCCTGGGAGACGACTCCCGAGTTTACCCTAATGCCGTCCACCGTCGAGTACGGCGTGACCATCGCCGCTTCCCTGGCCAAGCACTTTATTGCCCGCGATCGCGCCGTCGGATTCACTGCCTACAGCTATCACCGTGAGGTCATTCCAGCAGACCGAGGGGAGCGGCAGTTGACCAAGATCTTGGAGACCCTGGCGGTGCTCCGTGGCGAGGGCCGCATCCCCCTTGCGGAAATCATCACAGCGGAAGGGATGCACCTGCGGCGCAACACGACGGTCATCGTGATTACCCCCACGGATCAGCATTATTGGATCGCCGCGGCACGCGATATGGGCCAGCGCGGTGTCAAGCCCATAGCGGTCCTCCTCGATCCTCATTCCTTTGGCCACGCGCGCAGCAACGAGGAACTGGCAACTGAATTGGCTATCAGTGGGATCCCCACTTACCTGGTGCGGGAAGGCGACGATCTGGCCTTGGCCCTGGCCAGGCCCCATGCGCAAGCAATTCCCCTGGTCTGACACTGCGTGAGACATATGTATAGTCTGGACGACACCATCGTTGCCATATCCACTGCTCTGGGTGAAGGGGGGATCGGCATCGTGCGGATGACAGGGCCAGAGGCAACGGAGATCCTCCTCCGGGTGTTTGTTTCCGGCCCTGGATCTCAGAGACCGAAGGCTGGCTATACAGCACCCAGCTTTCAGCCTCGCACGCTGCACTATGGTCACATCGTAGAGCCGAACACGGCTGAGCGAGTCGACGAGGTCCTGGCCGTACACATGCCCGCTCCCCGCACCTACACGCGCCAGGACGTGGTCGAGATCCATGGGCACGGGGGCTTTGTAGCTCTGCAGCGTATCCAGGCTCTCTGCCTCGGGCAGGGCGCCCGCCAGGCGGAGCCGGGAGAGTTTACTGCGCGGGCCTTTCTCAATGGCCGGCTGGATCTGGCGCAGGCCGAGGCGGTTCTGGACGTGGTACAGGCCAGAACCGAGGTAGCCTTGCAGGCAGCTGTGGGGCAGCTAGGCGGTCTTCTCTCGGATCGGGTGCGGTCGGTCCGGGCCGCGCTGGTAGACATCCTGGCCTACCTGGAAGCCACCATCGATTTTGTGGAGGACGAGATCCCAGAGCGAGACATTGGACCCGACCTGAGGGACGCCAGCACCAGCTTGCAGCGCCTTGTGGCAGAGGCCGATCGCGGGATCATCTATCGCCAGGGTGTGCGCACCGCCATCGTTGGCCGGCCCAACGTCGGCAAGTCGAGCCTGCTGAACCGCTTGCTGCGCACCGGTCGCGCCATCGTCACCGACATCCCCGGTACGACTCGCGACACGCTGGAAGAGACGCTCAACCTGCAGGGCATACCGGTAGTACTGGTGGACACAGCTGGCATCACAAGTGAGACAGGGGATCCCATCGAGTACCTGGGCGTAGAACGGAGCCGGGCAACCCTGGCGCAGGCTGACCTGGTCTTGTTGGTCATTGACGCCAGCCAGCCGCTCACCGATGCGGATCACGACATCGCCGCACTGGTGGGCAGCAAACCGGCAATTGTGGTCCCGAACAAGATCGATCTGCTGGAGAACAGTTGGTGGTCCAACACAGCCGTTGGAGCTGCTGCCGGCTGCCCCAGGCGCGAGTCCCAGCTACAATGCACAGTCCTGGATGCCAGTTGCGTCCCCATCTCGGCGCGTACGGGTGAGGGGCTGGAACATCTGGAGGCAGCCATCATCGAAACCGTGCTTTCAGGTCAGATCTCGGCAAGTGAGGCGCCGTTGGTTACCAGCCCCCGGCACAGGCAGGCGCTGAACCAGGCACTTGACCATGTAGATGGCGCGCGGGCAGGTTACGGTGCGGGCCAGTTGACCGATATGTTGGCCATTGACGTGACGGCCGCTGTGAATGCCCTGGGCGAGATCACGGGCCAGACGGCCAGTGAAGACCTTTTGGAGACTATCTTTGGCAGCTTTTGCATTGGAAAGTGATCTTGATGCGTGTGATATTCCGATTCACTACCCTTATGGGCCCGGGTTCTAGTAGGGTATTGGCCAGCAGGCAGCAGGAGACCTATAGCAGGTCGCGCCAACGCGGCAGGGCGCTGCTGGCAGCCGGTCTCTTGCTGCTGCTCGTGAGCACGTTGTTGGGCTGTGGCGCCGGTCCAGACCCTGTGACTGTGACCGTCGCATCCCAGGCTGCAGGCAGTCCAGCGAGTAGCCCACTGCCCAGCCCATCTCCGACACCCACCCTTCGTACTGTGGTCCCACCGGCCACTTTGCCTGCCACCGGCAAGGCGACTCCGGTAGCAGACGAGGCGTCGGTGACGCGTCCTACTGCCACGGCAACGTGGACGGCCACTCCCCTGCCGCCAAGCCCAACTGCATCTTTCACACCGGCAGTGAGCCCTACTCCACCCCTCACACCGACGCCAGTTCCCATGGTTGCTGTTCCGGAAGACGTGGTCAACATCCTGCTTGTCGGTGTAGACTCGGCCAGGAACCTGAAATCGCAGAACACCGACACCATCATGGTTGTCAGTGTCAACAAAGCCACCAGGCAAGTGTCGATGCTGTCTATCCCCAGAGACCTGTGGGTCCATATCCCCACTTACGGCTGGGACCGCATCAACCAGGCACACAAGTGGGGACACAGAATTGACTACCCCGGGAAGGGGCCTGGATTGCTGATGCGCACGCTGGAGGTCAATCTTGGAATCCCCCTGCACTACTGGGCGAGGATGGATTTTCAGGGCTTTACGCGGGTCGTGGATGAGCTGGGCGGGGTGGAGATGACCGTGGCCTGCCCGGTCAACCTGCGCTATGTGGCTCCTGACCCCAATGACGCAAATCAAGAGGAGCGGATCCTGGAGGCGGGCGTTCATCACATGGACGGGGACACGGCCCTGCGCTACGTCCGGACTCGCCGAGATGGCACCGATTTTGACCGAGCCAGCCGCCAACAGCAGTTCCTGCGAGTACTCTGGGATCAGACCAAGAGTCCTGACATTATCCCTAAAATCCCGGAACTCTGGTCGGCCCTGACGGATGCTTTTCAGACTGACCTGAACTTGGCCAATGTCCTCTCCATGATCCCCGTGGCGCTGGAGATCAAGCCGCAGCACGTGCGCAGTCGCCACATCGGCTTCCGCGAGACGACAAACTGGGTTACCGATGAGGGCGCGAAGGTTTTGCTGCCTGACCGCGATAAAATCCAACAGATCGTCGCCGGTCTGTACGCTCCCTCCTCTGCCGCTGCGGACCAGGCAGCCAATGAGGCAGCGCGCATCCAGGTGCGGAACGGCACGTACCGCCACCAACTGGCCAAGATCGGCGCGGACCAGTTGCGCTGGCAGGGGCTCCACGTCATCGATACTGGCCTGGCTGACCGCCCCAATTATAAGCAGACCCGGCTCATTGTCTTTCAGGACAAGCCCAAGGCCCAGTCGCTGTTGATCCAGTACCTGGGGCTCAAGCCGGAGAACATCATCCGCCAGCCCGACGCCAGTCAACCCGCAGACCTGCTGCTCATCCTGGGCGAGGATTATGATCCGTGCGGGCGATAGACATGGCCTGGAGCGAGGGGTAGCCTGAATTGGAAAGGAGCGATGACATGTTGAGGTACAAGAGCATCTATACCCAGGCGGTCCGTGCAGGAGAGCGGGGTCCTCGACCTGATTACATGCCGGTGAGTACCCCCATCCACCATTCGGTGGGCTATACCTATGATGCTATGGAGGACCTGGACGGCATCTTGGGCGACCAGCGCGAGGGATTTGTCTATCCCCGCTACGGCAGTCCCACGGTGAGCGCCTTCGAGCAGGCCATCGCCACGTTGGAAGACGCCGAAGACGCTGTTGCCTTTTCCTCGGGCATGGCCGCAGTCCACGCAGCATTGCTGGGCGCGGGGGTTCGGGCCGGGGCATCCGTGGTTGCCGCCGCCGATGTCTATGGCGCTACCTACGCCCTGTTGGAGAAAATGTTCACGGGGCTGGGCGTGCGCGTCCGATTCGTAGACATTGCCGACCTGGACCACGTGGCTGGGGCCATCGCAGAGGAACAACCGTCGGCCCTGGTCTGTGAGATCATGTCCAATCCCCTGATCAAGGTAGCCGACGTACCAGCCTTGGCCAAGCTTGCCCACGATTCTGGGGCCGCACTCGTCGTGGACGCCACCTTTGCCAGCCCCTTTCTTTTTTGCCCGCTGGAACACGGGGTTGACTATTCGGTGCACTCGGCAACAAAGTACCTCAGCGGTCACGGCGATGTGCTGGCCGGCGTGGTGGCCTGCTCCGCTGAGCGCGGTCACGACCTGAGGCAGCGGCAGAAGATGCTGGGCGCCAATCTGGGACCGCAGGAGGCCTGGCTGGCACTGCGTGGTCTAAAGACGCTGCCACTGCGAATGCGGCAGCATTGCGAGAATGCACAGACCGTGGCCGGTTGGCTGGCTGGACAGCCATCTGTGGCCCACGTCAACTATCCAGGCCTCCCAGACCATCCCCAGCATGCCCTGGCCGAGCGGCTATTCAAGGGCCGCGGATTTGGCGGCATGGTCAGCTTTGACCTGCGCGATGCGGGCCAGGCGGAGGTTTTTCACTTCATGGAGGCGCTAGAGTTGGTGCTGCCAGCCACAACCCTGGGAGACGTCTACAGCCTGACCCTTTACCCAACCCACTCGTCACACCGTCAGCTGACCGCCGAGGCCCGTGCCTCCATCGGCATCGGCGACGGGCTGGTACGCCTCAGCGTGGGCATCGAGGATGCAGAGGACATCATCGCCGATCTGGCACAGGCGCTGGAGATCGCGGTGGGTGATGCATGAAACGTGGTAGGAGATGCGTTGCAGGCATCACCTGGCCAGTATCCAGTACCACAATACCTAATACAGAGAAAGTGACTTGTGGAAACTCCACCCGTAAACTTGATGACGTGGCTTCTCGCCTTTTCTCCTGTCGCCATTGTGTTGGTACTGATGGTCGGCTTTCGCTGGGGCGGACGCAAAGCGGGGCCCGTGGGCTGGGTCGTGGCTCTGCTCGTGGCCTGGCTCGTCTTTGGCGCCGGGCCTGAGGTTCTCTTTTTCTCCCAGCTCCGTGGTATCCTGCTCACACTCTATGTCCTGTACATTATTTGGATGGCGCTGGTGCTGTACCGGGTCGTGGACGAAGCCGGGGCAATCTCCGTCATCGGCCAGGGCATCGCCCGACTGACCACTGATCGGACCATGCAGTTGCTGCTGCTGGCTTGGGCCTTCAGCGCCTTCCTGCAAGGGGTAGCCGGCTTTGGTGTGCCCATTGCCGTGGTCTCGCCACTGCTCATCGGCCTGGGTTTTTCGCCGGTGGTAGCCGTGGCAGCAGTTGCCATCGGTCACTCCTGGTCGGTCACCTTTGGCGACATTGCCTCATCCTTTCAGGCCCTCATCGCCACCACGGGCATCCCGGGCGAGCTCCTGGCTCCTTGGTCCGCATTCTTTCTGGGAGTAGCCTGCTTTGGCTGTGGAATAGCCGCTGCATGGACCTTTGGGCGCTGGCCGTCGCTGCGGCGGGGCTGGCCAGCGCTCCTGCTCATGGGCGTAACCATGGCAGGCGTCCAGGCCACACTGGCAGTGAGCGGCCTTTGGAACCTGGCCGGCTTTGCCGCGGGGTTAGCCGGGCTGGCAGTTGGTGCGCTGGTTGCCCGGCTGCCACGCTATCAGCAGGCAACCGGTACGGTGAGCGCCTCCCATGACGGACAGGGGAAGCCAAACACCCTGTCCGAACGATCCAACCAAGAGCAGCCTGCATTGTCGCTGGGACTGGCCCTGGCCCCTTACCTGCTCCTCATCGTCGTCGTGGCTGCCGCGGAGCTGTGGCCATTCCTCCACGATGCGCTGAACAGGGTCCAGATCCAGGTTCAGTTCCCGGAGGTCCAGACCAGTCATGGCTGGACGACGCCCGCAGGCTCAGGCCGCAGAATCAGTGTCTTTGGTCACGCCGGGGCGCTGCTGCTCTTCGTATCGCTGGCATCCTACGTTATCTACTGGTTGACCGGCCATTATACACCGGGCGTAGGTCGTCGCATTGTGCAGCGAACCGTTCGCAGCGCCGTGCCATCTTCCATAGGCATCGCCGCCATGGTCGGCTTTGCCGTGGTCATGGCCAACAGCGGTATGACCTATGTCCTGGCGGTGGGGCTAGGCAAAGCGGCAGGGCCGTTCTATCCCGTCGTGTCGCCCTACATCGGCCTGCTTGGCGCCTTTATGACCGGCAGCAACACCAACTCAAATGTCGTCTTTGCCCCCCTGCAGCAGCAGGCGGCGATACTACTCGGAATGAACGCCCTGGTGATCCTTGCAGCCCAGACGACGGGCGGGGCGCTGGGTTCCATGCTGGCTCCGGCAAAGCTCATTGTCGGTAGCAGTACAGCTGGCCTGGCCGGACAGGAAGGGCAGGTGCTGAAAAAGACCCTGTGGCCCGGCCTCATCATCACGGGGGTGGTAGGGGTGCTGGCCCTGATTGCAGTCTGGCTGACGGGTTGAGAGCATGTCGTGTGCATTCTGCAGTGGGACGCCTCAATATCGTGACCGTCACACCGGGCAGCGTATCTGCCTGGAACATGCCAACCAGCGCTACGGCTTTTGCATCACCGGGATCAGCCCCGGCATCCCGGTCCGCGACGAGATTTGGCTCGAAGACCGGCTGGTGATCTAAGCACGCCCGGAGGTACCAATGCCGCCAGCACAACCCAGTCCAATCAGGCTATCACTGGACACAGCCCGTATCCTGGCCGTGGTGAAGCAGGGTCTCCACCACCGCCCCTTGACTGCTGACAAGCAGACCCTTTTGGGCGCTGTGCGCCAGATCGGCCTCCTGCAGCTCGACACCATCAACGTTGTGGCCCGCAGCCACTATCTGGTGATGCTCAGTCGTGTGGGTCCCTACGAGCCTGCCGACCTGGACGCACTGCTCTACCCTGACCGGCGCCTGTTCGAACAATGGGCTCACGCCGCTTGCCTCATCCCCGTGGAAGGTCTTGGCTACTTTCACCCCGTTATCCTCGCCCGGCGAGAGGGCCTATTTCAGGGCTACACCGAGCAGCGACTGGGCGACGATCCACAGGGTACACTGCATGCCGTACTGGCTGAGGTCCGCGAGCGAGGGCCGGTGGCCTCCAGGGATTTTGAGGATCCGCGCGGGGAGCGGGGCACCTGGTGGGATTGGAAGCCGGCCAAAACCGCCCTGGAGGTCCTATTCAACAGGGGCTACCTGGCCGTGGACCGTCGGGAGAGCTTCCAACGATACTATGATCTGGCTGAGCGCGTCCTGCCGGATATCCTGGCGCCACAGCGCACCCTGGCCGACTATCAACGCTGGGCAACCCTTCGCAGCGTGTCCTGCCTGGGCGCCGCCACGGTGAGCCAGATCAGCGACTACTACCGCCAGAAAAAGACGGCCACGCAGGGCACTGTCCAAGCCTTGGTTGCAGAGGGCGCGCTTCTGCTGGCGGAGGTGGAAGGCTGGAAGGACAAAGTCTACCTCCTTCCCGCTGATCTCAAGCTAATCGACGAGATCCAGGTTGGCGGAGTCCAATCGGACCGGACGATCTTTTTGTCCCCCTTTGACAACCTGATCTGGGATCGGCAGCGAGTAGAGGACCTATTTGACTTCTATTACCGGATCGAGATGTATACGCCCGCTGCCAAGCGCCAATACGGCTACTATGTCCTGCCCATCCTGCACCAAGGCCAGCTGGTTGGCCGCCTTGACCCCAAGGCTGACCGAAAGACCAAGACCCTCATCGTCCGCGCCATCTACCTGGAGCCGGGTCAGCCTATCACCGACGAACTGCTGGCCGGAATCTCAGGCGCCCTGCGGGAGTTCATGGCGTTCCACGGGAGTGAAATGCTGCGTATTGAAAGGTCTGAACCCGAGACCCTGGGACCGCTGCTGCTGACAAGGCTGGGTCCGGCAGTCCAAGTTCTTGCTTGATCTTCTTCAGGTCTTCTTCACACCGCCATCTTGCCGATGGCGAACACAGTATGGCCCGATTCCTCAGCCCTGGTGAGCTTGCCGCTGGCCACCGCCACAAACTCGTCGAGGAGCCGCACACCGCACTCCTCGACGGTTTCTTCTCCGTACAGTACTGGACTGGCATCGAAATCAATGATGTCTGGCAGGGTTTCGACTGTCCGCCGCGTGGCGGTGATCTTGATCACCGGCCCAAGAGGAGACCCTATC
>Ga0209013_10003690_pt1 | contig 13539 bp, 11 predicted proteins | sample Cruoilmetagenom2_FD_187291 | JGI IMG/M metagenome (GOLD analysis project Ga0209013, IMG submission 187291) | Oil polluted marine microbial communities from Coal Oil Point, Santa Barbara, California, USA - Sample 2 (SPAdes) (version 2) | ecosystem: Environmental > Aquatic > Marine > Oil seeps ... | reverse complement strand
GTTTGGAGTTGTGGCATGTGGTTCATCGCATGCGCCATATGCCACAATGATCACGTTTGCACCCGCTTGGCCATTAGAATGTCTGGCTTCCCAGGACCATTTGCATTTCGAATAGTCCCCACCAGACTGTAGCCCAGCTTTAGATAGAACTCGAATGGGTGGCTATGCAGATTCCTGATGGCGGCTGCTCTCTCCAGCACATCGGGGTAGAGATCCACTCCACCGAGCGATGTCCTGCCGTCCTCATCGTCCGTACCGAGCCAGACGGTCGTCGCGCCAGTTTGACGGACTTGGGCCTCAAAGCCCGGACAAGTGCCGTTCCGACGCCCGTTCCTCGATGGTCCGTATGAACCACGAGCGTATGCAACTCCCATGTGTGCCCGTCGCATTGGCTGATTCCGCCGATCCAGCCGATGACCTGGCCCTCTTGATCGGGCGCGATCCTGCTTATCCTGCCCTCTTGTAACGATTCTTCGACCTCTTGAGCCGCAGCCTCGAGGTCAGGCCATGCAGTAGGCGCATGGTCGGCGAATCCCAGAACCAGTAATTTGGCAACGCGCGCCTGCCGAGCCGTGTCATTGGCTCCCAGGTCGGTGATCTCTCGAAGCTGGGTAACATCATTCATTGGCTTACTTGGCAGCTCCTCATGATTGTGTGACAAACAGCACCATCCTTATTCACCTCCTGACATAGAATTTAGGCTGCATTCTCTACTTCTTTGTTCGTAGTAGCTGTATGTCGCAAGAGAAAGTCGAGGACAATGTCTGTGAATAACTTGCCTTCTGTAGGGGTTGACATGTGGGTTGCATTGGGCAGAATCGCCAACTCGGCATTTTGAATGAGCTGATACATCTCTACTGCCTGTTCGAGCTCGATCATCCCACCCCTGTCGCCCATCAGGATAAGCGTTGGCACGGTGATCTTTTGAAAATCCTTGGCGCTATAGTCTAGCGGTGTCCACCACATCGTTGAAATCTGTTTGGGCAATGTCTGCCAGTAGTCAGGGTCATCGGTCCAAGAATGCTCCGTTTCCCAACGTTAGACCAGGTCTGGAATTGCTCTGCACCTGCTCGATGTTCACCACGCCTGGGTCCTCAAGGCTGAGTGCATTTATGGAGTTGAGGTAGACCTCTGAGAATCTGTACCATGCCGCGCCGAGGACTAGCGCCGCAGCCAAATTGGGATAACGCATGCCAATCTCGAGAGCAGTTTGGCCGCCATCGCTGTAGCCGCAGATGCGCGGCTTGGTGAGGCCCAGGGCCTGTACCAAGGCGACCTCTTCATCTGCCATCAAACGGTAGCTGAATTCGCCTGTCGGGTTGTTTGCTCTGCCATGCCCGCGGCTGTCTGGCGCAATAACCCTGAAATGCCGGGCAAAGAAGGGTGTGTGTGTCTGCCACATGGATGAGGTGCCAGTTCCACCGTGGAGCAGATTCAGGGGCTTCCCTGTCCTGGACGAGAATGCCCATCCGTTCGAGAACTGGGTTCAATGCCCTGCTAAGGCCAAGTATTTCATTCCTGGCAATCCCGTTCAATTGACCCTGGCGATGCTGTGACTAGCCAATTGTACCTATACGGCAAACTCCTCCAGTATTCTTGGGTATCTGTACGATTGTATCGTTGTCGGACATTCCACGGAACTGCCTGCAGGACATATCACCGGAAAGCACCAGTCTTCTCGATGTAAACGCGACGCTCGGACGCTGTCCTCAGGCGACACGCCGATTCCTGCAACCCTCCTACATGCTTAGCTGCTGCCGAGAACCACGGTTGTTCTTTCAGATAGGGGAAACCGGAACAGCCTGAGCGGTAGCAGCCGCCTTGGGCACCGGGGGCCTGGCCAGGAACGCACACAGAGCGCCTGCGACAGCCACACCTATCATCAGCACAAAAGCTGGCAGATAGCTGCCGCTAGCATCCTTGATGCCGCCCAGCAGCAGAGGGCTCAGCACACCCAGGACGTTTCCAACGGGCATAGAGATGCCCATGATGGCGGCGTAGCGCTTTGAGCCAAAATAGTTGAGAAGTATCGCTGACGGCACGACGATCATGCCGCCGTAGCCGATGCCAAAGAGCACCACGTAGACGTACAGGGCGACCAGCCCCTGCCCCGCCATCAGGATCACGAGGCTAAGCCCCATGGAGAGAAGCAGCCCGGCCATGACATACCTGGGCTCTACCCGATCCCCCAACCAGCCAGCGATCACCCGGCCTATCACGCTAGAGCCTGCGATCAAACCTAATGCCGACGCCGCCACAGCGAGTTCCAGCCCGGCTTCGCCGGCCAGATAGGCCACCTGGTGGGCGGTGGTCGCCTGGAGTAGGAAGAACATGACCCCGCTGGCCAGCGCGATCAGCCAGAAGGCACGGGTTCTGATGGCAGTTCTGGTTTCCCACTGCTGCCTGGTCCGGAAGACGCGGCTGGCCGGCCGGGGGGCCGTGGCGCCAGTCTCAGGGTCCGGCTCTTGACTGGCACCATCCGGCCTCTGCCCCAACTCCTCCGGTCTGTTCCTTAGTAGCAACAGGGCCACCAGCACCGGCAGCACCATCAGCGCCGCCAGGGCCAGCCAGGTTGTACGCCAGGAGCCGGTGGCGCTGACCAGGCCGGCGGCCAGCATCGCAATGACCAGCCCGCCCAGGCCTGCCCCGCTGAGCACCAGGCCCAGGAACAGCGAGCGGCGGACGACGAACCAATTGCCCACGAGCTGTTGGGTCGGCAGGAGTGCGCCCAGGGCGATGCCCATACCCAGCAGGACGATGAACGCATACAGGTGCCAGGTCGTGGTCGTGATGGACAATAGGACAAGGGCGGCAGCCACCAGGACTGAGCCGCCCAGGATGGCCAGGCGGGGACCAAAGCGAACCACAAAGGCCCCGACCAGGGGAGCAGAGAGGCCCAGAGTCAGGGCGAACACGCTGAAGGCGGCCCCGAAGGCGGTTGCGCTCCAACCCAGATCTCCGGCCATGATAGGCGCAAGAACTGACAAGCTATAGTAGGCGCCGCCTAGAGCAAAGCAGACCAAAAAAGCGGATACGGCGATCACATAGCCATAGAATCCCTTGCGCCAGGCCAGCATACGCATTCTCCTTGTGCAGCGACTTTCAGGGCTGGACTTGCCTGCTTTTCCATCGCCCGCGACGGAACTAGAAGATGGTTGAGCGCCTGCCGCCGGGCCGGCGGTGGCCGGGCCTCATCATAACCCATCAGCACTGCCGTGACCGGCAACCTTGTAGCCTTCCGGGGCGCATATCGCCTTTGTGGGTAGCCTGGTTCCAGGGCCGCACTGCCGTCAGACCCCCGCCTGTTGATCAGGTCGAGAATAGCGACGTCACCAGCGTTCCATCCAGTTGCGTCCCCACGAGGGCAGGTCTTCCGTGCCTTGACAAGTGAGGAGATTCCCGTCGCGGACGAGGGGCTCATCTCGATAGTCGATGCCGGCGGCAATGAGATCATCGCGCATCTCTGCGCTACAGGTGAGGGTACGACCTGGCAGAATTCCAGCCGAGAGCAGGATCTTGGGGCCGCGCTCGATGGCGGCAATAGGTTTCTTGGCAGCATCCATTTCTTGGATCAACTTTTTCAATCCCGGATGTCCCCGGACCATCCACGTCCCCAATCCGCCGGGCACGATCAGGCCATCCAGTTGCGACGCCCGCACAGCTCGGAGTTTGTCCTCATAGGGGAAATCGTGCGAGTCCACGGCTCCCGTATCTTCCAGAGCTCTGTCCACCGTGGCCGTATGTCCGCCAAAATCAGCCCACTCCCAGGTAGGATGACCCAACCTGACCGTGATCCCTTCCTGGCGGCCCAACAACAGAGCCGTGCCCCCCTCCTCTTGGATGCGATACTGGGGGTAAAAGACCTGCATATCGTTGGTGGCATCATCAACCACGATGCCGTATGTTTTGCCCCGTAGACGCTCACCATAGCCGTCCGGCACAGGGCGATTCTCGACCTCGGCGAATGCCTCAAGTACCAGGGCACAGAACAGGGGCAGGTCAAAGGGAAAACGGGCAGTTACCAACGTACCATCACGGATGGCGCGGGCCTCCGGGTCATGCTTGGCGCCGGCAACCATCAGGTCGTCCATCATACTCCAGGCCGCCACAGCGTTCCGGCCTCCAAGCAGTCCCGCTGAGATGAGGATCTGCTGGCCGTGGCAAATAGCCGCACAAACCTTGCCCTGCTCGTACAGCTCACGAACAAAGGAGACCACCTTGAGGTTCTGGCGCAGCTTTTCCGGAGCCAGTCCACCGGGGATAACGATGCCATCGAATTCAGCCGCGTCTACCTGGTCAATTGTTAGGTCGGCTTGGGTTCTGCCATGGGTTTCGCCTATGTAGTCAAGTCGCTTGTTGCCGACAACCACTACCTCTGCCCCAGCTTCAGACATGCGCAGTCGCATGGTGTGGAACTCGACTTCGTTGACGCCGCGCTCCAACAGCACGGCGACACGCAATCCATCCAGTTGTTCAGGCATTTTTCCTCCTATATTGCTCGCTCAGATGACGGGTTCCTGAACAACCTGGGCGGTTTTGGCCGCCTTGGGTACAGGGGGCCTGGCCAGGAACGCGCACAGAGCGCCTGCGACAGCAGCTCCTATCATCAGCACAAAGGCCGGCAGGTAACTGCCGCTGGCATCCTTGATGCCGCCAACCAGCAGAGGGCTTAAGGCGCCCAGAACAGTTCCAACGGGCATTGAGATACCCATGATGGCCGCGTAGCGCTTTGACCCAAAATAGTTGAGCATGATGGCCGGCTGCAGGACAATCATGCCTCCATAGCCTACCCCAAAGAGGACCACGTACAGATAGAGGCTGGGCAACCCCTGGCCTGTCAGAAGGACCACGAGGCTCAAGCCCATCAAAAGCGACAAGCCCGCCATGACGTACCTGGGCTCCACGCGATCCCCCAGCCAGCCAGATGCCAGCCGGCCAATTATGCTAGAGCCTGCGATCAGCCCCAGTGCCGACGCCGCCACGGCGAGCTCCAACCCGGCTTCCCCGGCTAGATAGGCCACCTGGTGGGCGGTGGTCGCCTGCAGGAGGAAGAACATGACCCCACTGGACAACGCCAGGAGCCAAAATGCGCGTGTTCCGATTGCAGCCTTGGTTTCCCACTGGTGTGTGGTGTGGTAAACGCGGCCAGCCGGCCCTTGGGCCTCAGCGTCAGCCTCGAGATCCGGTTCTTGCCCGGCGCCGTCCACCTTCTGTCCCAACTCTTCAGGTCTGTTCCTGATGAACAGCAGGGCGAGCAGCGATGGCAGCAGCATCACACCTGCCAGGACCAGCCAGGTTGTACGCCACGAGCCGAGGACGCTTACCAGGCCGGCGGCCAGCGATGTAATGACCAGCCCGCCCAGGCCCGCCCCACTCAATACCAAGCCCAGGAACAGCGAGCGCCGGAGGACGAACCAGTTGCCCACGAGCTGTTGGATCGGCAGAATAGCGCCCAGGGCCATGCCCAGACCCAGCACGACGACGAACGCATAGAATTGCCAGATTCCGGTCGTGGTGGAAAGCAGGGCAAGTGACGCGGCCACCAGGACCGAACCGCCCATGATGGCCAGACGCGTCCCAAAACGAACCACAAAAGCCCCGGCGAGGGGAGCACAGAACCCCGAAACAACGGCAAAGACGCTGAATGCGGCCCCGAACGCGGCTGCGCTCCAACCCAGCTCTACGGCCATGACCGGCGCAAGGACCGACAAGCCATAGTAGGCGCCCGCTAGCAGTAGATAGATCAGGAAGGCAGACGCGGCAATCACATAGCCATAAAATCCCTGGCGCCAGGCCAGCATACGCATTCTCCCTGCGCGGCGATAGCCTGGAGCAGACTTGCGCTTCTCCATCGCCCGCGACGGAATCAGATGATGGTTGAGAGCCCGTCAGCCATGTTGGCGACGGCTGGACACCATTATAACCCATTCAGGCCGATCTTGCACACCTGGCAGAACAGTAACCGGCCCGATTAGGGCTCAAGGTGGCCCAAGCCCCTTCTTCTCACACAACGAACGGCTTGCACAGAACAGTGGGTAAGCCAAGCCAGGCACCCCGGGCTGGTACCACCACGGCATCGGCCATGATCTCTCCACTGTCCCTCACAATCGGCGCTCGATCTCCCTCAAAAGCTGCCTCTTACTCATAGGCCAGCACTTCGCGGATGGTCAGGCGTGAAGCATTGCGTGCGGGCCACACGCTGGCCAGCGCCGTCAGCGCCAAAACCAGCCCCAGCCAGATGATCATGCCCTGCGGGGTAACGCTCATGCCAATATCGCCGATACCCATCGACGTGCTGATGATGATGAGCAGCACGTAGCTGATTGGAAAGGAGAGCGGCACGGCGACGACCCAACTGATCAGCCCGACAAGAGCGCCTTCGATGACCACGGACTTGACGATGGCCGAGTCGACCGCGCCAATGGCGCGCATGACGCCGATCTCGCGCGTTCGTTCCAGCACGTTCATGCCCATGGTGCCCGTTAAGCCGATGCTGCCGACGACGGCTGTCAGCAGGGCCATCATCAGCAGGAGCACAATGAGGATGTTGATCATTTGCGCGCTCATCTCCTGGACCTGTGCCCCGGTCTGTACGGCGCTGACATTGAAGCCGAGCGCCCGCAGGTGCTGGTCAAGAGCAGCGCCAATCCTCATTTGTCCTTCCACACTCTGATCACCGGTGGCCAGCCGGTAGGAAGTGAGGTGCGTGGGCTCCTGCTGGCTGCCGGAGAGTGACCCAAGGGGAACATAGGCCAAGGGATCCCCAACAAAGTCGGGGAAACTGAACATCCCGACCAGCGTCCACGTCTCCTCTGGTTCACCCGACAGGCTCAGGCGTAGCGTATCGCCCGGCTCGATATCCGGATAGGTGTTCCGGATCGACTCCGAAGTCACAATGGCATTGCCATCGCCGGGCAGCAGCCAGCGTCCCTCCGTTACCTCGGCATCGATCAGCTCACTGCCGGCGGGTGGCGCTGTTATGGCAAGATGCTCTATGACAGCTCCATTCGGATCCATGACCTCTGCACTCGCCCCCGACCAGGCCTCAATCGACGCTATCCCGGGCACCTGGAGGGCGGCTTGCTCCACAGTAGAGGTCCGGTAGGGCCGCTCGAGGCTCAGGGTGAGATCGGCCATAAAGTGCTGCATCATCCCCTCCATAAAATCCTGCATCGAGACCCGCACATTAAAGACCGCAATAAAGACGGATCCCGCTACGGTCAGGGACAAGAGCGTGAGAATCAGTCGCCCCCGACGCCGGAATGTATTGCGGATGGAGAGCATTACCGGGCGCGACACCCATCCCAGCAAAGTCCCAAGTTGCTGCCACAGACCGCTGACCGTCAGCTGATCACCCGGGCGGTCGTTGCTGAGGGCTCGGCGCACCTTGATCTTTGAACCGCTGTTCACGGGCACAAAACCTGCCGCCAGGGGCACCAACAGAGAGAGCACGAGCTGCATGACGATCGTGGCTGGAAAGACTCGAAGGCCCTGCACGTTGGCATTCATCATGAAGGCCAGAAACCATGACAGTCCATAGCCTGCCAGCACTGCAGCGGGGGCAGCTATCAAGAGGGCCAGGAGGCCAAACAGGAGGATCAGTATGAGATACATACCCAGAATCTGGAAACTGCGCGCCCCTATCAGCTTCATCACGCCGATCTGACGCAGGTTCTGGGCGAGCAGGGCATTGAGCGTGTTGAAGATCAGAGAAGTGCTGAGTAACATGACCAGCACGCCCAGCGCGCCAAAGATTCCCAGGATGGCCACAACCATCGTCGCCTGGGGATGTTCGCCAGACTTGCCGGTCCGGGTACGGTAGACTTGGCGGCCACTCTTCTCAAGCTTGTCTTCGATGGTAGCCGCCACCGATGCAATGTGGGCCTCGTCATTGGAGCCACTGCTAACGGTAACAAGGAGCCTATCGTACTGGGTGTCCTCGCCCAACCATTCCAGCGAATCACGGGTGATATAGCCCCTGGTCAACTGGGTCGGATCCTGCTCCGCGCTCTGGTCTGCTACCGAGCCCACCACCGGCAGCCGCCGAAGCGTACCATCTGAAAGCTCAACCGCAAGCACGTTTCCGACTCCAAAGCCTGGATCGCTCATGGAATCAAAACCCAGCAGCATTTCGTTGTCTGCCGGGATGGAACGGCCCTCCTTGGTCTCAAGCAGTCCAATCTTGGACTCGGCAAAATCTTTGATAGCAACCAGCTCCAGGCCCTTTGCAGGTTCACCATCCAGTTTGATGCTCACCGTCAGATGCTGGCGGCCCTCGGCATCGGCCACTCCCTGCATGCCCTCCACAGAACTGAGAAGAGCCTCGTCAAAGGGCTCGGTCAGGATGGTGATATTCGCCGGGTTCACCGAAGCATAGCTAGCATGGATATCCACGGAAAGGATCTGGAATGCGTTGGCAATCGTACCAACAGCGAATACCCCGACCGCGATAGAGAGCACGACCAGCAACGTGCGCGTCTTGTTGTCCCACAGATCGGCAAGCACCTTGCTCCAGCGCGGTCTCACGACGTTCCGATTCTCGCGCATAACTCCTCACTCACATCTAGACAATACGTGCAACAAGTGTTAGTTCTGGTTATATAGCAGGCCGCCATGTATATTCCGAAGCAAAAGCCCGCATCCGTCGTGGTATCGTCTTGAAGGCTTCATATTGCATTAGCTAGTCAATTGGGACTCAAGCCAGACTTCCACATCCTGCAAAACGCGGTCGCGCTCTGGCTCATTAAACACCTCGTGATACAGCCCGTCATAGATTTTGATAGTCTTATCTTCGGAACTGGCTTTCTCGTAAAGCATCTGGGCACCGGAGGGGTCAACAATGCTGTCTTTGGCACCCTGTACGACAATAAATGGCAGCGTAGTTTTTCCTGCCTCTTTGCTGACTCGCAGCATGGCGGACAATAATTCTGCTGCTAGCCGTGCAGTCATTTTTCCGTGAAGAACAAGGGGATCATTCACATAAGCCTCCACCACTTCTGGGTCACGCGAGATGCCGTTGGCTTCCAACGCTCTCACACCCATCTTTGGCGCCAGTTTCGAAAGGACCTTGCTCATCGTTATGGTCGTTTGTGAGGCACTATCACCGACTCTGACGGCTGGAGCAGAGATGACCGCTCCCTTGAATTTGTCCTGACAATCAAGCAGGTAATATGATGTGATCAAACCACCCATACTGTGGCCAGTCACGAAAATTGGTTTGCCCACCTGCCATTTCGCTACCATTTCGTAAAAGATCGTCAGCGTATCAGTGAAATCAGCAAACTGCTCGACAAAAGCGCGCACCCCCCCAGATTTGCCATGACCGATATGATCAAGCCCATAGACGGCATAACCGAGCGGGACAAAGTGATTGACCACGTTCATATAACGCCCGCTGTGTTCACCAAGTCCGTGCACAATCAGCAGCACAGCTTTCACGTTCTCGTCTGGCAACCACCCTTGATAGTAAATACTGACGTTTCGAACCCCGTCAAAATTGCCATCGATGTGTTTCATTAGCCTCCCCCATTCAGATACTGGTGCAAACAGCAAACAGACGGATTCTGATGCCATTTGCTGCAACGTGATCATTCGCCAGGTATTCATCTTGCTGCAGCGCGATCTGGCTGCGCTCCCCTCCGCTTGCGTTACTGGCAATTTCCATTTTGGGCCCGATTCTCTTCCATGCGCATCTGGGCCACTCTTGCCACAGTTTCCCGGGTGGACGGCGATCCTCCCAGCAATTGGTGGAAGCCACTCTTGGACAGCAAGGATAGCTCCACCGGTCCCGTGGCGGCAGCGCGAATGCTGGCGATTGAGTTACCACTATGCAGCAGTTCAACCTCGCCAAAGAATTGGCCTTCTGCCAGGCGGGCCAGGGATATCTCCGGACAGCCCGGACTATTCAGCACGACGTCCACCTCTCCGCTGGCTATCATAAAGAAATGATCCACCTCCTGCCCCTGCTGGAGGATCACTGAGCCCGGCCCATACAGCCTCTTTTCGGCCTCATGGCTTGCCTGGAGCATTTGCGGATGGCTCAACAGAGGCAGAGCCCGCGCCACAAGCTCGTCGATGATCTCGCCATCGGAGAGTATCACCGTCTGGTCGGTGGCCGTGGTGAAGGAGGGATCGTGTGTAACGAGCAGAATCGTCTTGCCCTGGTCGGCCAGCTCTCCGAACAGGCGCAGGATAGCGTCCGCCGAGCGCGAGTCCAGGTTGCCGGTCGGCTCGTCCGCCACAATGATGGGTGGATCAGTAGCCAGCGCCCGGGCGATCGCGGCGCTTTGCTGCTGCCCGCTTGACACCGAGGCGGGTAGCTTGTGGGCCTGCTCTTCCAGCCCGACCTTTGCCAGCAGCTCCATGGCACGAATTGGCCGTTCGCTGCTCCGGTATACGTCGCAGTAGTCCATGGGCAGCATCGTGTTTTCAAGCAGCGTGAGCGTTGGCAAGAGCTGGAAGAACTGAAAGACGATGCCGACATTGAGACCACGCCACAATGCTCGCTGGCTCTCAGACATCTCATAGATGTTCTTGCCCCCCACAATCACCTCGCCCGAGGTGGGGTGATCGATCCCGGTGAGCATATTCAGCAGAGTGGATTTGCCACAGCCAGACTTGCCGACGAGGGAAACAAACTGGCCGTAGCCCATCTGCAGGTTGATCCCTTTGAGGGCAGGGAACTCACCCGCAGCGTTTACATACGTCTTGACCACGTCGCGCAAGACAATTGCCGCATGGTCTGCGTCGACTCCGGGGGACTGCGCCGCGGGTCCGTTGTTCCCTTGACGCCTTTGTTGCACCGGCTCTGCCCCTTTCCCGGCAGCCACTGCGACGGACTCGATCACTTGAGGGGAACTGCTGGATTCTTCCTTCCCGGCAAGTATGGTCTGGTCGTAGTTGCTTACTAGCTCGCCATCGGAGATATACACCCGCCGGGAAAATCGAGCAGCCAAGCTGTTGTCGTGAGTGACCAGCATGACCGTCTTGCCCTGCGCCACCAGTGCCTCAAAGATCTGGAAAATCGTCTCGGTGGTCACCGTGTCCAGGTTGCCGGTCGGCTCGTCGGCAATGATCACCGGCGGGTCGTTAACCAGGGCCCTGGCAATGGCGATGCGCTGCTTCTGGCCGCCGGAGGTATGCGCCGGCAGCTTGTAGGCGTGTTCGGACAATTCAACCCTGTCAAGTAGTTCCAGTGCATGCGCCTGGCTGATTCTGGGTCGATAGGTGCCCAGAAAGTCCTGGGGCAGCACAACGTTCTTTACCAGGTTCAGTTGGGGCATCAGCTCGAAGGACTGGTACACAATCCCAAGGTTGTTGCCGCGCCACACGGCCAGCTCGTCCTCATCCATCCCCTGTACCGATATAGCTTCTCGCCGCTGTGGATGATTGGAATTGTCGTGCGCATAAAACAGCACCTCACCCGAGGTGAGTTCACTGACGCCGGAGATCAGGTTGAGCAGAGTGGTCTTGCCCGCCCCTGACTTGCCGATGACGCCCAGGAACTCTCCCCGGTAGATATCCAGGTTGATGCCGTCTATCGCCGTAAAACCGCCTGCTCCAGTTGTGTAGACCTTGACTACGTCACGCAACTGGATGATGGGTTCGGGTACGGGTTTGACTATCGTGCCGTTATCGTCTTCCCTCCCACCTTGTTCTGCGCGTACCATCTAGGCGCCAATCCCTTCAAAAAGTGTGCTGATGGCCAGATCCACGTCCTCTGTCAGTGGCTCGGGCGCATTGCCAAGCATGCGACGAGCGGCAAGGGAATTGATCATGCCCGTCAGCAAAATACTGATGCGATGCGCATCAACCGCTCGTACCTCGCCGGCGGCGATGCCCTCCTCCAGAACCGTGGCAAACAGGGCTGGGATCTGCCCCATTGCCTCGGGGATCAACCTCTGAATCCCCTCGCCCTCACATTCTGTGAGATCACGCAATAGCGTCTGAAGCTCGCCCCGTGATTCCCAGCTGAATTGGGTGAATGCCTCAACCATACTGGCCAACCGCTCGCGGCAGGAGTCGCTGCCCGCTCCTGCCTCCTGCACCAGCTGGGCAGCCATGGCCACAAACGCTCTGACCACCTCCACGAACAGATTTTGCTTGTTGCCAAAGTGATAGTAGAGCGCCGCGTTGGAGAGGCCGCAAGCCTGGACGATATCGCGGATGGACACACCATGATAGCCATGCGCCAAAAAAAGCTGCTGTGCTTGACCAAGGATGCATTGTCGCCCTGCGGCCTGGTCACCTGTCACCAACGTGGCCTCCTTTGCCTCTCACCGGAAGAGGTCAACCCAGCATAGCTGGGTCGTCAGACTGACTGAACGCGCGTTTAGTACAGGCGCGATTTTACCATGTGCAGGAACGGTTGTCAAACCTCTTGTCCCAGAATGCGCAATCTGCCATCACGAGTTCATCCATGGCGCACGGCGCCACTCTAATTGTATTGACGCCGCCAGTCGGAGGCAAGCAGCTTTTCCGCCTGCTTACCGGCCAGTCCCTCCGTCAGCTTGAAGAAGCTGCCAGACTCAGCCAGGCCTGAAAGCGTCAGAAGCGGCCCGTCTCCCTGCTCTTCAACCATAGTCGTGCTTCCCACCGGAACCGCCCCCTGACTGGGCTTCTTGGACCATCCTTTCCACTCACTTGAAGTCCAAGATGAAACTGTAATTTCAATCATACCTATTAAGTTGTCATTAAGTTGCCTATGGTATCTTTCACCCGTGGCCAGGTGCTCGTCAAAGTCACGGCCCAGGGGGGAAAGATGCAGAGGGGAACCGCACAACGGAAGCAACAACAGAGGCTCGGTGTCACTGGGGACAGCGCCACTCCCATCATCCGGGCGGTACCGTGAGCGATTCTCCAGCCTCTGAGGCGACCTTTATAGTACGCATTTGGGCAGATCAATCGACGGAACCTGCGACCTGGCGAGGGACAGCCGAACGGATCGGTTCGCAGCGGCAATGCGCCTTCCGAGCCATGGGGGAACTCATGGACTGGATGCGCCTGGAGTTGGGCCAGAAGGACTGGTTCGCACAAGGAGGATGCGCAAGTAAGAAGCCCAACACGGACAGCGCGGATGGATAAACAAACACACATTCATATCATAAGGAGGTACAAGAAATGTTGCAGAAACCGGTGAAAGCAGTTATGGCTATTGTGATGGTCGCCCTGTTGTTGGGGCCGGCCTCACTCCTATTGGTGGCGGCGGAAGCGCCAGATACCAGCGCGAGGACTCAATTGGATCCTGGTGGACAGCATTGGTACGTGCTGGAAACCCAGGAGGATGGAGCAGTGGTCAATGTTGGCATGAACGTCGACCCCGACGGCGGCGCATCCTTCAAGATCATCACCACCGATGCCATTCGGGCCTGGGAGGCTGGAGGGGATCTGGAGGTCCTCGGGCGCGGCACCAGCAACAGGTACGACGATGCTGACTTTTCTTGGTCAGGCAACCTGGAGGCTGGAACCTATCATCTTCTCATCGAGTACACGGGAGATGGACAAGCTCCCAGTTACTACTCACTCGACGTCAGCGGCGCG
>Ga0209013_10003689_pt1 | contig 13542 bp, 15 predicted proteins | sample Cruoilmetagenom2_FD_187291 | JGI IMG/M metagenome (GOLD analysis project Ga0209013, IMG submission 187291) | Oil polluted marine microbial communities from Coal Oil Point, Santa Barbara, California, USA - Sample 2 (SPAdes) (version 2) | ecosystem: Environmental > Aquatic > Marine > Oil seeps ... | reverse complement strand
CCGCGCCAGATCGGTGTCCAAACATGTTATTCCGCCCGCGTCATGGGTGACAAGGTCGACGCGAACCTTGTTATAGACGTTGAACCATTCAGGGTGGTGGCCGCAGCGCTCGGCGACAACTGCTACCGAGGCCATGAAGCCGAAGGCCCGGGCGAAGTCATCGAAAACGAACTCCTTGTGGAGCTTGCCGTTGACCTGTTCCCACCCAGCGAGGCCAGGCAGGATGGCATCGAGCTCATCAGCACTCCACGGAGACGGAATCTTGTTAGCCATCGTCCTCCTCCATTCTTCGTTGTCGCCGACCAAGCCTACGGTCTCCGCGTGTACCAGCTATGCCCCACGAGTCCCAGCTCGTGCACGATGCTCGCCGAGTCGTCGTCCCCACGATTCGGCTCAGCAGCCCAATGCGTACCCGACTGCCCAACAAACCCGCGCCAACGTCTCTTCATTGACAACTCCGACGCGACGCGTCAACGTGGTTTGCGCAACAGTGTGGAGCCCATCGCAGTTGACGGCAGAGCTTCTCTCGAGGCCAACCTCCTCGTGGTCGATCTCCACCTCAGCGGCTAGACCGCGCTTGGTCGCGGTGATCTCCGCCACCGTGACCAGCGCTCGCACATCGAGCACCTCAGCTCGGGTGAGTACCAGTACGGGCCGGCGCCTGCGCCCCACCTCGGCGAGCCACACCTCTCCGCGATTCACCCCTCGACCCAGGCCTCGGCGTCGGCCCAGAAGTCGTCTGCCTTCTCCGGCTCTCGCTCGTATGCCGCTCGATCCGAGCTGGCAAGAGCAGACCGCACTGCAGCGGAGACACCCTCCCGAGCCGCTGCCGAGATGTTGACACCAAGCCGACGAGCTTGTTCGGCAAGGGACTCGTCGAGGGTGAAGGTCGTGCGGGTCGTGGTCATATCATACAACGCTATCAACTAGTGATATCAGTCTAGACAGCCTCCGCCGATTGCTGCCTTAGATAGCCACCTTCGGGACAACTGAAAGGCTCCGCCGTGCATCACGGACACGACCTCGCAAAGTCGGTTCTGGATGTGCTTGCGACAGCGCCGTTCGACATTGCCGTCGGCAACACGGTCACGTATGCAATTGCATGCGAAGGGGACGGCAGCGTGGAAGGCGTAACAAGCACTTCAATCTTCACACCCGCAACCTGACCGACCGACCTTCTAGGTCGTCGAGTGGCGACCTGCGGTCAATCCCACGACTCTTTGCCATCAATCCGACCGTGTCATGTAGTGCCCCCGCCGTGGTTGGCGCTCGTTCGTAGGTATACCCGCGGGACTCTGTCAGGTAGTGCGGCGTCGACTAGGAATGGTTCATGACTACGAGCACTGCCGAAGGCCATGGGTCTGTGCCGTCGGGTGTTGTTACGTTCATGTTCACCGATGTCGAGAACAGCACCGAGTTGTGGGCAGCCGATCGGTCGGCGATGTCGGCCAGCCTTCAGATTCACGACCAGATCTTGCGCACCTACATCGAGGCGGCGGCCGGTTTCGTGTTCACAACCGCTGGCGATTCATTTGCTGCGGCGTTCTCTCGGTCCTCCGATGCAGTCGACTGTGCCCTCGTCATCCAAGATGCACTCGGCTCAGCCAGTTGGCCGGGCCCGACGCTGAAGGTTCGGATCGGTCTTCATCTTGGTGAGGCCGAGGAGCGCGGCAGCGACTACTTCGGGCCGGTTGTGAACCTCACCGCCCGATTGGAGTCGGCTGGCCACGGTGGGCAGGTGTTGATCAGTGATCAGGCTCGCCGAGCTGCTGAAGTGGAAGCTGAGGACCTGGGTTGGCATAGCTTGCGCAACGTGCCCGAGCCGGTCCACGTCTTCCAGCTCGGTTCTGGCGAGTTTCCGCCGTTGCGAATCGTTTCGCCGTCACGCACCAATCTCCCGACAGCTCCTTCCAGACTGATTGGGCGCGGCGCGGTGCTGGCAGATGTTCGACACGCCCTGGGTGAGCATCACCTTGTCACGCTCACCGCCACCGGCGGTACGGGAAAGACACGGTTGGCGTTGGCCGTCGGAGAGGCGGAGCTGGAGAACTACCGAGGTGGGGTGTGGTTCGTTGACCTGACCGCGGTTGCCGATGGCGACCTCGTGCCGGCGACGATCGCTGCGGGAATTCGGCTCGTTCTTTCTGGCGGTGACCCGGCGGCGTTGGTCGTCGACTACTTGGCGGGTCTCGACGCGCTGTTGATCTTGGACAACTGTGAACATCTGGTCGATGAATGCGCCGACTTCCTCGAATTGTTCTTGTCGCGAGCGGGGACTTCGAAGGTCCTAGCCACAACCCGCGAGTACTTTGACATCGACGGTGAACGAGCGATACGGCTCGCCCCTTTGGAGGTCGAAGGTGAGTCGAGCTCGGCGGTTGAACTCTTCGTGGAACGGGCGCTCGCCGCCGATTCGACGTTCACACTTGATGGCAACGGAAGGGAGGCCGTTGTCCAACTGTGTAGGCACCTGGACGGCTCCCCGTTGGCGATCGAGCTGGCGGCGGCCCGTTCCAACGTGATGTCCCCGGCTGAACTTCTCGAGGGCATCGGCGAGCGGTTCGAGCTGTTGCGAGCCGGCCGAAGGAGAAGGTCCAAACGCGCACTTGAGGACACGCTCGACTGGAGTTATCAACTCCTGGACGACGACGAGCAAGGGCTCTTCCGTTTGCTTGGGGCGTTTACCGGCACGTTTGACCTAGATGCGATCGGAGCCGTTGCCCTCCTCGATCGAGGCATGACGCTCGATCTGACCGATTCCCTGATCGCGAAATCACTTGTCGTGAGCGTGCGCGCACGGGATGGGGTCAGATTCAGGTTGCTGGAAACGACAGCGGCATACGCAGAACATCTACTCATCCAGGAGGGCGACGCCGAACTCGCTTACCAACGGCATTTCGAACATTTCTTCGCGCTGTGCAAGCCCTTCGACGTCGGCCACTGGCCGTCGAGACAAGCGCTCGCGTTCTCGAAGGATCGCGACAACATTCGGTCGGCTGTGAAATGGGCCGGCTCCGTCAATCGCTGGGAAGAAGCCCGCAGCCTCATCTTCGGTGCTGCGACCGTCCTCGAATTGCAGCCTGAGGACCTGCATGCGCTGATCGATGATTGCCTCGCGCACGTCGGTGAGGCGGACCCAGCGGAGTCCGTCGCTCTTCGATCAACCAAGGTGTACCTCGAAGCTCAGTACGACCTCGTTGGAGGTCGGGAGACCGCCGTCGCGCTAGAGCAATCATCCGATCCGTACATCAAGGCGATCGGGCTGTTCTGGCATTCGTACTTCGAGCTCCCCGAGAACCCCGAGGCGACGCTGGTGACTTCGGCCCGCTGCATGGCCACGGCCTTCGACCTGCCAGATTCGGTCGGTCGGAGCCAGCTGCTGTCCGTCGCGAAGTTGGCTACCGGCTGGGCCCACGCGCGCATGGGGAACAACGAGCAGGCTCTGGCGGACTACACCGAAATGCAGGCCTTGGCTGCGGGTTTGGCTGCCGATAGCAACATCTTGGCCGAGGGCCGCGGATCAACCGGAATCGTTCATGTCGTGCTAGGCGACTACCAAGCCGCCCTCGCTGTCGCTGACGTCCTCGACAACCTCGGCTACGTCTCGTTCGATGGCGACGAGATCAGGGCTGCGGCCCTCCTCGGCCTCGGTGATCTGGAACGTGCGCGCTCGATTATCGGCTCGCACGCCGCCGATGCCGTGACCGGGCGACTCAGCAGAAAGGCCAACAACAGCCTGGTACTCCTCGCGCTTCTCGCGGAAGCCGAGCACGATGCAGAGGGAGCAGCGCGGCTCTTGATGCATGTCGAGACAGCACGTTCCCCGTTCGTTGAGCTGTCTCTGACTCTCGCCAACAGGCTCGGCGTGAGTGATGCCTTCGACAAGGCACGCAAGAAGGGTGCGGACGGCCATTACGAGAGTGGCCTACGGGCGATCGAGGTTCTCCGAGACGAGCTTGATCAACCAGCGTCAAAGTCATAGCCGGGCCGGTTCTGCGCACCGGATCGTGGGCGCGCCATCGAGTAGGCGTTGTGGGGCGCCCGGAACGCTTTGCTCGGTTCGTGTTCTGAGATGGTGTGACGCGCTCGTAGGTGGCGTAGCCGAGTCGGTGCCCGAGTGGCCCGTTTCGTTCTGCGGCCTGGGATTCGATCTTCAGTTCTCTGTACGCCCGTCACTGCGGCGAATCTCATCGAACGACCGATACTGAGTACCTCTGAAGCCTCCCGACGAAGGTAAGACCTCGACGGTCAACGCCGAATTGTCCACGACTTCCGTCGACCGACGGTAACGAGCGGCGCCCCGTTCTGGCCTGCTCCTCACCATGATCTGCGCTGCCCCACCAGCATCGAGCTGAACGACGGCAGCGTTGATGTGATCAGTGTGCTCCTTGTCATCGCCGCGGTCGTAATAAGCCGCGTTGACGAACCATTGGTTCAGGTTACGCAGCCCAGCATCAAGAGGAACCACTGCGAGAATCTCCAACACGTCAATGCTGAGGCCGACGGCGTCGGCAGCTCCCTCGCAGGCGGCTGTCAGTGATTCGGACGATCCTGCGGATTGAGTTTCGCTCGGGCTGAGTCCGGTTGCCCACGTCGCGACAGCCGCGATCACCGCATCCTGCACGACACGGTCTTGGCTTGAACGAAGGTCGTGCTTTCCTGGCCGTTCTAGCGCCTCCACGAGTCGTGTCCTCTGAGCCGGATTCGGCTCGGCTACAACCTGCACGTAGATCAGGTGCTCTGGCGCTCCGGCGATCACATGGAACCGTTCAATACGGTCCGCTTCCCAGGAGCGAACCGCTCGCTCGGGATTGGCAGCAGAGTTCCGCGACACGAAGAAACCGATCGCCAGGACGAGCACGATCCCCACCGTGACAAGGACAAGCGTCATGCTCGGACCATAACATTCGGATCTGATGGTTGGCCGGGGCTCGATACGGGGAATCTGATGCCGTGTTCACCGGAGTTCCAATGCGTCGATCGAACTGGCGGAGGGGTGGAGGTTTGTCTTGGTCATCCTGTCGTCGATCTGTATCTCGAGTTCTTGGCGGCGCGGTGCCGGCCGAACACGGTGCTGGCTGCCGGGTTCGATCTGAAGGTTTTCTTCACCTTGTTTCCGGTCGAGCCGACCGAGGTGACAACAGCTGACATGTTGGCGTTCATCACCGCCCAACGGGCAAGCGGCGACGGGGGGCGTTGTGAAGTAGTAGCCGGTCCCGGTTCCTGCCCAGGTCGACGAAGCAGCCGAGTTCTACCGTGCCGGCCACTCCCTCGCGAAACTCGGCAAGCACTACAGCGTCGACCCACAGACCGTCAGCCGGGACCTGAAATCCATCGGAGTCACGGTCCGACCACCTGGACGATGGGGCTGAACTCGACAGCCGGCTGATCAAGTTCATCGACGTCCTGATGCTCGGCACGAACGTCATCAGGGTCCTGCTCGAACGCCGCCGCGGCGGGATCTTTGATGTTGCCATCATTGCTCCATCGAACGTGGCGTTCGCACCTTGCATCAGCAGGTCGCGGCGGTGTCATAGGGCAACGTCCCTCGACCACCCTGGATGTTGGCTCCCATTGTAGGCCGATGCTCGCTGCCGGGTTCGGGCCTTCGGAAAGTCACCTGTGGGCGGATCAGACTCTGTCTTGATCTGTCCGCGTTTTGGCCCGCACACGGCGCTCGACGACCTCGCTGACGACGAGCGTTGCAGCCGCTGCGAGCAACCCAAAAACGACGCCGAAGGCGAGCCAGACGAGCGCGCCCACCGCTACTACTACAGCAAGCCAGGTCATATTCCGCTTCGACACGTGGGCACTCCTCTCGTCCAGCCGATGAATACTGACACTTTCCGCGCTTCAAGCCGAGCATGGTCAGATTCGGTGCCGCAAGAGCGTCAACCAAGACTCGGACCGATTGGACAAGCGATGACGACCGGCAACGCTCACGAACGTCACCGTCGAGGTTGGGGGTTTGTCTGAGGGTGCTGCGCTGGTACGTGTCTGGCCGTTGGGAAAGACCAGGGCGACGGTGTGTTGATCGCGACTGCTGATCTGTTGTCCGATTCGGCCAGGACTCTTGATGATGCTCAAGCTCGTGGCATGACTGCCATGCGTTCCCTGTCAACTCTCCCATGCGCGGACCGCTGTTCTCGGCTGGCCGCCCGCTGATCGATGACACAGATTCTTTTCGCGATTTCTGTAAGTGAAGTGCGGTTGACGAACTCCTATCAACTGAACACACCCAATCAACCGTCGAAAGGAAACTCCAATGTTCAATTCACTCAACTCCACCCACTTCAACCGCACACTCCGTGCCGCTGCCCTAGCTGTAACGATCGCATCACTCGCAGCAGCTTGCGGCAGCACCACCGCTACCCCGGCCACCCAAGCCGGCGTAGCGTTGCCAGACGTCGCCAATGTGACCGAGTCGTCACCTGCCCCAAGCGACACAACGGCACCGACCGCTGAACTCGAGAGAGAGACGCCAGGCTCGAATCCACAGCCGGCCCCGGCGCCCGCGTCGCCGCCTGCAACCGATCGGCCCGACAGCCGAGTACCGCTCGTCGTGCCCGACGGCGCAGAGTTGACGATCTTCACCTCACTCACAGCCAACAACAACGAACCCGGCGAAGCAGCGAAGGAGTCGTGCTCCATCAAGGGCGGCAGCACCGTGTCTCATGGTTCCACCGCGACCATCGTCATAAAAGACACGGAGGCCGGTACGACCCGCACCCAAACTTCGCAGTGTCAGGACGGTGTCTGGGTCACGATCAGCGATATCACAGTGAACGACAAGGTCATCGTCGCACCCGAAGAGCCGGAAGATCCGGCACCGATCGGTCAGATTCCGTTGCCGCCCGCACCGGACCAAGTAGCAACCGATTGACCCAACATCCAAAACAACCAAGAGAACAATCCTCCGAATCCTCTTTCGCCAGAAGATCGGGGGATCGTTCGCGTTCGGGGTTTGACGGCGAGGTACGCACGCTGAGCGCGATCCTCACACCGGAGGGTAGGGGCGGGCATACACGGCGCAAATCCGTTTTCGCCCCTTCAAACCCCGGCGTTTTCGTCCCCCTCCCCCAACTAAGGGGGTGTGTTGCTTCATGACCGGTCGCGTCTAGGTGCGCTCGTTCGCCATGGTTCTTGGCCGTTACGATTCATGGGGGTCCATTGCGCCCTGACAGACGCCCGCTGTTGCACCGGAAGCCGGGACTCACCCTTCTCCTTCGCTCGGGTCTATGACTTGTCGAACCGGAAGGCCACCCGCGCTGGCTAATGGATCAGTGCTCGAGGCACGACACCCCATCGGTGCTCTGGCAACCCTCACCAACCAACCGGGGCACGCTCTCACACCAGAGATCAAAGTCTCCGCGATCAACAGTGCTCACCACAAGGCGGCTCATCAACCAGTCTCTGCGACCGGTCAAGTCCCCATTAGCGATCAGGGAAACCTGTCATCAGCGACTCGATCCAGATCAGATTCTCAGCCTCGTGACTGAGTATGTCCAAGGTCGGTTCGTAGCCCAACTCTCCCGATCCTGGAAGATCCACGCTCTACCACCATCGATCTCCTCGAACGGCACCAGGTTCCCCAACGACACCTCGCCCGGAAACCGAGCCGTGCCCACGAATCGTCAGCTTCGAAGCTGACGATTCGACAGGACGTCGGAAGATCAGGAACCTCGGCCGGGGTGTCGAGGCTCTGGCGTGGAAGGAAACTGCCAGCGAGGTCATCGTCGGGCGGAGGCGTGCTGGAGCCGGCCAGAGTGTTCAACACGGTCGTGGGTGGGCAAGTCGGCGCCGATTCGTTCCCCGGGGCGGGTAAATGGTGAGGTTACGAATTCGACGATCTCGCGCTTAGCGGCCGGTATTCCTACACTCGTGTCCTATGGCCCTCCGCACAGGTCAGACTGCCTCAAGCACTCGCCGGGTCGGGCTCGACGATCCCGTTACTCGCTGGTTGTTCTTGGTCGCGGCGCTGGTGATCGCGATGGTGATCGTTGGGGGTTACGTCCGCCTTTCCCGAGCCGGTCTTTCCATCGTCGAATGGGACGTCGTCACCGGCGTCATTCCGCCTATCGGAGAGGGCGCTTGGGAGCGGTCCTTCGCCGACTATCAGCAGACCCCCGAGTACCAACTCATCAATCGAGGCATGAGCCTGGCGGACTACCAGAGGATCTTCTACATCGAATGGGCGCACCGGCTGATCGCCCGAATCGCGGGCTTGCTGGTGATACTCCCATTGCTCTGGTTCCTTTGGAAGGGGTTGCTGAACTGGCGGTCATCGTTTCGCTACTGGGTGATCGCCGTCTTATTCGTGGCGCAGGGGGTCCTCGGCTGGGTCATGGTGTCGAGCGGCCTGCGCGACCGTCCGACAGTGAGCCACTTCCGACTGATGATTCACCTGCTGGCGGCGCTGGCTTTGCTGGGCATCGTGCTGTGGACCGCCCTCGACCGAATGGAAACCGGGCGGGCGGCCGACGATCGCGCCGCACCGGCTCGCTCGAGCCCTATCCAGATCCTTGCATGGGCTCTAACCGGAGCCGTCGTCGTCCAGATCGCCTTCGGGGGGCTGGTCGCCGGTTTGAGGGCAGGGCATGTGTCCAATACATGGCCTTTCATGTTCGGTCGACTGATCCCGCCCGGTCTTCTGGCAGGAAGCGACTCGTGGTGGATGAGCCTGTTCGAACCGATCAGCTCCCACTGGATACACCGCTGGTTCAGTTTTCTCGTCGCCGCGATCGCAGTCGCCGTGTTCGTGGTGGTCCGTCGGGACCATTCCGATAGCGACGCCCTCCGGATTGCGACGAGTTGGATGCTCATCGCCATAGGGCTACAGATCACTCTGGGTGTCCTCGTGGTGCTGCTGAATGTCCCGAAGTGGTTGTCACTCGCCCACCAGGGCGTCGGGGTGGGACTGTTCTGCATCTCTGTTGTGATCGCCCGCCGGATCCATTCGAGATCAAGGCCTCACGTCCCGTCGGAGTTCGGACTCTCCGCGTAGCGAGGCGACGAACAAGCGATACAGAGGTACCCATTGGACGCGAATCTGCTCGCGAAACGCCTGATACCGATCAGATCCTCAGCGCTTTCCAGTCTTTCAGCTTGTTACCGTCGGCGGCGTGAGAGTTGGGCGTCGTGGATCGCAATGGGTCGCCGCTAGCAAGGGTGTCAGGTCTGAGCCGGTGCTGGAGACAATGGTGGTGTGCAGAGATCACCGGTTGCAGTAATTGTCGAGCAGATCGACACGTGGCTTCCTCGCGACAACTGACGAGAACAACCCCACAGATATGCCGATGTACCGGTCAATGAGCAGGGCAGCGAGGCCAGCCGTTGTGGAATCAACGACAACGAGTGGACCTAACCGCGCGGTTCTTGAACCCTGTCGCACCAGGTCAGAGAGTTGCGGCTTCCAAGAATGACGCTGATGGTGGGCGCATCGTGGTCCGTGACGAAGACCGTCCGGATGAAGATCGTCATCGGACACGTGCGACCGTCGCCCTGGGGCACCGATCGCCGAACCGACGTGAGTCCTTCATCAGGGCTCACGAACCCGTCGTCTCCCGCATCGAGTGAGCTGAGCTGAGCCTGCGCCTCCTGAGTCCGCGGCAGGCCAAGGCGTTGGCAATGACCACCACGCTCACCACTAACTATCTCCATGACATACCCCAATCGCTCCATGTCGGCTGGCCCCGGTTGACCGCCCGACTGACACCTTCCCCCATGCAGCCAACATTGTCCAAAGCGCAGCCGATACCCGGCAATGCCACGGAATCAGGGAGGGCGAAAGACCCACCTAGAACGCGATCTAGCGCGCCGTGTCACTCCAAGCTTGGGATGCTCGACGTTCACGTTCGCCCCGCATGGCACACGTCGGCTGCATGCCGCGGAAAGATCGACGTGCTCTACACCGAAGCCGCCGGCCGCAACGTGTATGACGGCGCCCGCGGTCTATGCGCCGCGTGTCCGGGGCTCGCCGAGTGTCGTGCCGAAGGGGACCGCACCGAGTCGGCGCGTTGGCAGACGTTCGGGTTCAGGGCCGGCGAGTCTCCGGTGGAACGCCTCGGTCGGCGTAGAGCAATGCGGACCTATCCCACCGCCGTCTAGAGGAACCCTCTCACCTACCTACCGGCAAGTCTGTGGCGAGATTTCCACTCTGGGTGTCCGAAAGAGGGTTCAAGAGCAACGGCGACTCAATCCCGATCAGACCCTCAGCCTCGTCACCGCGTACGTCCAAGGCCAGTCCGTGGCCCAACTTGCACGTTCCTGGAAGATCCGTCGCACCACCGTCCTCGGCCAACGTTACGACGTCGACCCCCAGACTGTCAGCCGGGAACTGAAGAAGATCGGTGTTCAGATCCGGCCACCCGGACGATCTGGTTTATCTTCCATCGAAGGGAACCACACTAAGTACGTGAACGAGTTGCCGGCGAACCTTCGTCGGAAAAGGGGCCAGCGCGACCAGAGGTGCTACGGCCGAACTTGGAATTCGAGAACCTAACCGGCGGGGCCGATCGGTCAGAGAAGGTCGCTGGCGAGGGCGTCGATGGCGACGGTGATCGACAGCAGCAGCACGGTGGCGTAGTCGTCGTAGACGTCGATGCCATAGGTGTCCCTGGCGCGGAACCACTTCTTGGAGATCACTGCGATCGTGTCGCCCTTGCGTTCGATCTTGTACTCGTGGTCGACGAAGTTGCCGTGCGCCTTCAGGTCGGGACCCTCATCGATGTCGATCTCGAAGCGGTCTCGAATGCCGACGATCCCCTTCTTGACAGTCGCCGAACCGACATCGAGGTCGATCTTGACCTTGTCGCGCACTGACAGCACCTTCTCCTGGATCTTCGCCACCTTCTGGCCGTGCAGGTCCTCCAGGATGAACGTCTCCCGCTTGCGAGCCGCCTTGCCGTTCACCTTGAAGGCCCGGTGCCCGTCGTCGTCCTCGATCCAGTAGTCGTCACCGATGCTGACCAACTTCTGCTGCATCTTGAACCGGCGATGCGGCTTCTCATCGTGGTGGAACAGGCCCATAGTTGCCTCCTGGCAGCCGTCGATCGATCGCCACCAAGAGTACCGGCGGCATCGTTGGTCCCGGCGGCGACATCGACCGGCGGGAGCTTCGACCCGCGTGCCGATGTTCTGCTCACCCTGGTTTGAGTCGGCCGCGCTCATGGGGTCGATCCTCTCCCCTGTGCCCCAGGGGTAGTCAGATCGCAGCGCAAGTATGTTGCATAATCCGCTATGCATCTGGAGTGACCTTCACCAAGCCGAACCCAATGAGCTTTCTCGCGTCGCCTTCTCGGAGACGAGCTTCTATACATCCCACAATGTAAGGGTTCTCTGTCCGAGGCTGAGTGTGCAGGAGATAACGAACGAGTGTTCAGAGAAGCAGCCCGTTTCTTCTGCGACAAGTTCGCGTCACTCTCCGGCAACACTTCGGGAGAATGACCGGCGCTCACGTTGAGCGTTCGCCTCGTAGTGGGGCTAGAGGAGCTTCTCGGGGGCGCTCGCAGTGTGTCACGAGGGAACCTGATCCAACGCGGCGTAACCCGAACGGACCACCAGCGAAGGGGGATGCGGTCAAACACGGTGCGAGCGTTCACCCACCGGGCAATAGTCTGTGTAGGTCGCCTTCGGGTCCGGCACGCGACGACGCGGCCGCGAGTGCGGCCGAGCCGGACTTGTCGGGTTGTGGTACCTGCCTCGTGTCCAGACGTGAACATTTCAGGTTCTTCGGACCTGCTGGTGGAGTGGGCCGTTTGGCCCTGGCGCTCAAGGCGCACGAGGCACGACGATTGTGGGAGGCAAGATGTGGGAGGTCGCTCATGGGCCATGTGGAACGTCGTAGTCTGAGGTTCGTTCTTGTTGCCGGTCTGTTCGTGGGTGCTGCCGCGTGTGGTGGTGGCTCCGATGGCGGTGACTCCAGGATCGACGAGACGGTGCCCGGCGAACAGGTCACGGAGCAGGAGGCCGCGTCGAGTTCGCCGACACCGATCGTCGTCGGCAACGCGATCGTCGATCTTCACGGGCCCGATGCCGGCGTCGCTGCGACGCTCTACGCTCTGGACGCCGGCTACTCGGTCGCACAGCTCACCGTGGCGGCCCTCGACGGCACGCTCGGCGCCGACGGATCCATCACCGGGGTGGGGCCGTTGGAGGGAGGTCAGGGTGTGATCACCGCACCAGTCGAGGGCATCCGACGCTCGACCGACGCGCCGGAGCGAAGCGCCGAGGAGGTTCAGCGGGAGATCGAACGCAAGCTGACGACGCTCGAGACGATCCAGTTGCTTGGCGCACCATTGGGCGTTGGCGGTGATATCGCGTATGACGACGTGTTCCCGTCGGGGTCGTCGACATCCGACGCGAGCGAACCCGAGCTCGACCCGGCAGCGAAGGAAGCCGCCGCCGCGACGATCGGGGTGATGGTTTCTCTCGTTGACGTCGGCTACTCGCTCGATCAGGTGGTGAACGGGTTCATCTTCGGGGAGGCGGCCGTGGCGATCGGTGTCGACCGGTCCGGCGAGGAGAACCCCAACTCGTTCAGCATCGACGGAGCCCCCGTCGCCCCCTGCTTCACATTGCGCGATGCGACCGGTCAGGTGATCATGCCCGCCGGCACCGGAACCAACATGCTGCTCGCTTCAACCACATGCGGGCGAGCGATCCGCGCTGGAACGATCAGCTTCGACGGGATCGATCGATTACGCAACGGCTCCGAAGTATCAACCACAAGCACCGCCAGCAGTGCTGACGTGGAGGTCGACGGTGGGTCGGAGCAGGCCCAGGGGATTGACGGGCGCTATGTGGGCTCGCTCGACAACCCGGGCTCGATATACGACGTGGAGGTGGGCGACAACAGAGTCGAGGTCGTCGTCGAAGGTGGGAATGTGACCGAGTTCTCGCTGGGGGTGAGTGGTCGGTACTCCGCGTGCTTTGGGGGCTACGGCGTCGAGGACGAGGTTTCATGCACCGTCTGGTTGACGTGGGACATGGCTCTGTCGGGTGGGCCTGTTGTCATCTCGGAAGGAAGCACCGATGTCCCGGTGACTGCCACTCAGGTCTACACGGATTGCGAGAGCGAGCTCGCATCCGAGTGCAAGGATCTGGACGAAACCCAGGTGGAGATGGCCACGGTCAGGATCTCGATCACTGAAGAGACGATGACCGGTTCGATTCTGTTCGAGGGGCAGGATATCGGCGCTGGTTTCGCCGCGACTCGCCAGTAGCCCGGTCTCTTGCCACTTGGCGGAGTTGGGGCCCGATCGGGAGAGTTTGACGACCACGGGCTTCGCCGTTCATGTAACGCGATGTGTGTGACATCAGCCTCGGCGGGTTGAGGCTCAGACGACGGACGTCAAACGGCGATCATTCCCAGCCGCTGATCACCCCTCGTCTCAACCTCCCTGCGGCACACAGCTAACAGTCGTAGTCGACATCGCCAGAGGAGGGTTTGAGTGGCTTCGGTCGGCCGTTTGCGCGTGAGGAAGATCGCCACCCCGGCAAAGAACACGGGAATGCTCAGGAACTGATTCCAGGACACGCGTT
>Ga0209013_10003688_pt1 | contig 13542 bp, 17 predicted proteins | sample Cruoilmetagenom2_FD_187291 | JGI IMG/M metagenome (GOLD analysis project Ga0209013, IMG submission 187291) | Oil polluted marine microbial communities from Coal Oil Point, Santa Barbara, California, USA - Sample 2 (SPAdes) (version 2) | ecosystem: Environmental > Aquatic > Marine > Oil seeps ... | reverse complement strand
ATGTTCAAGAACTCGATCAACAATCTAAGTTCAGTAACCTATACGAAATTAAGTATAGGTACACGTTTTAAATCTAGGCAATAAGAAAAAGCCGCCTTGTAAGGCAGCCGGTTGTTCTGCTAAAGCACCGCAATTATTGCACCGATACTAAAGATGCCGATTATCCAAAAGATGGTCTTCCAATCATAAGCAGAGGCAATCACACGGCCGATTGGCACGCCCATTACAAGGGATGAACTAAAACCCATGGCAACATTGGCCATCGCACTGCCTTGCTTTCCAGGAGGAGCGAGCTTTGCTGAAACGGCATAGGCTGTGACAATGAAAACCCCCGTGCCGACTCCAAGCAGAACGCGTGCCGCCATCAGTGGAAAGAATTCTGAAGTCATAAGTGTTGAAATGATTCCAATTACTATGATGGAGAGAGCCAAAAGCAATTGTTTGCGCTTGCTCATTTTTGCTGTGGCCACGATGACAATAGGCGCTCCGATAGCGTTGCCCAGTGCAAATGCCGTAACCAATTGTTCGGCTGTAGACACGGAAATATCGACTGAGGCAGCGATTTTATCCAGCATTCCAACGATTCCAAATTGGGAGGTCTCAACAAAAAACCAATTAAGCTCAACATTTAAATTTTCCATGTATAATTCATGATGCGGTATCAACCCCTATGTTATGAAACTGCTGTTCCGGCTTGTTCCTCTTCTTTTCAAGTGCTGTTTTTTTCAACTGCACTGCTAATCAGCCGGTGTTTCCTCTGATTCCGCTTGTTCCTTGATCTGTCGAATTGCATCATTGAATCCATCCGGTGTTCCGCTAGAACCTGCCAGACGTCCCACCTTCACCTCATATATCTTCTTCCCGACTACGACTGCTGGAACGGCTTCTGCAAACCGCTGTTGCAAGTCAAGTGACGTCGGGTTTGTCGCATGAGGAGAAACTTCGACTTCCGTTATCTTGTCATCCACTAAGTTGACCGTCACCGTGATGAACGATGGCTGATTTCCATATTTACCGGTTACCTCATAAACGCCATCTGTATACTGGGATTCTTGACTAGTTGTTGGTTCTGAGTTTTTGGAGTCTGGCGCCGTTTGCACAACATCCGAACTTGATGGGGAACAGGAGGACATAACCAAAGAAGTATATGACCCCGCAAGGAGAGTAAAAACAATCTTTTTGTTTGGGAAAGGCATCTGATCATTCCTTTCATGTGACGTGGATGCGTCCCATCTCTTGAGCCGCACTCATCTTGGATTTATCTTTTTACGAGAAAATTTCACCGTCAAAGTTTTGCGAGTATTCTGCCCGGCCATCCCTAAACATGCGTACAAAGGAGAATTGAAACTTCTCTGCCAACTGTTTTCCGCTGGTAAAAAAAAGCGCTGTCGCAAGTCCATCGGCTGTCATGGCATCGGCTGCAATTGCCCACGTCGCCACAACGTCCTGAACCGGAACCCCTGTCTGTGCATTCAGCACGTGATGCAATCCTTCTCCCCAAGCTCTTCTCGTGATTGCAGAAGCACACAAAGCGCTATTTTTTAAATTGGCTACACCCATAACCAAATGCGGATCAAAGGGATGCTCAAGTCCGATTAGGACCGCGGGTTCACCTGAATGAACAAGATCCCCACTGCCATCTACAATAAAATCCGTGAAACCAGCCTCTCTCAAAATACCGGATACGATGTCGACAAGGTATCCCTTGGCAGCTGCTCCGACGTCAATTAACAGCGGACGATGCGTGATGAGCAAAGTCCCCTCTCGCACGATATCCTTCGGCCAGCTAACCAGCTTTTTAGGTTCATCTTTAATTTGTTCAAGATTAGCTGTCTGTTTGAATGAATACTTTCGGTCATACCCAAGAAGTTCCAGGTCACGGCCCACAAGTGGATCCACTGCCCCTTCTGTCAACGCATAAAGCTGATCATAAAGGGCAAAGAGGGCAATTGAATCAGGTGGAAACTCAAAACGGCCGCCATCAGGAGCAGCAGCAATTTGAGAGACAAGGGAATCTGGGCGAAAACGGGAGTACGTATAGTCAAAGTTCAATGCGTATATGGATGCGTTCCTGCAATCGACTTTCTAGGGGTTTGTTTGTTTCAATCTCCCAGTTGGTCCCTATCGCATCAAAGGTGTAAATAAAATCTCTGCCGCTGTCTTCTGATGGGTCTTTTCGATATTCATGCAAAAAACATCTCCCTTTCCGTTCATCAGACGTCTATTTTAGTTGCTTCAACATAACAGGAGTATGTTCAAACCCCCGAAAAACGCTGCAGGTTCCCTCACTAGACTCATGCACCATTCAAAAACCGTTCGCCTTTCTCAATAAAATGAAGGCTTGTCCCAATCTGTATCCGGTTCGCTCACCCCTAAACTGGTTCGAAGATATTTATCACTTTTTTTATCGATGATGTCCATAATTAATTGGGTTACTGCTTGGCGCGTAACTTGCGCACCAATAAATGGTTCTCCCTTTTGACTAATCATGTAGTTTGTATTCCCGGCTTCGTTGTAAAGCCAGGTAAATCTCAATAGCGTATAGTCTAAATTAGAACTTTCCAGTAACCGTGCAGATTCAACCTGAGAATCCATTCTGGGACTTCCACCAATCATCCGGTTATTCCATTCGCCGAAAGTTCCAGCTACTTCGTCATATATTCCGAGAACAGAAGCTGCAATTACTCTTTTTACGCCTGTTTCCTGCATGGCCTCACTGATTGTCTTTGTTGATTTTTCATCGCCCATGTCATTGATATAAACAAGGTCCACATCTTCCATCGCGTCAATCAGTTTATCTTTGTCTTTAAAATCGCCATCAACAACCACTTCACGGCCATCATCCATGAGAGTTAAACGCTTATGCCCGTTTATTGCATAAAGAACGAGTGAATGGTCGGTTTTATTGAGCAATTCTTTGGTTAGCATACGGGCAATCTCCCCTGCTGCACCTAAAATCAAAATTTTCATGCTATTCCCCCCTTTTAAACAGTAATTTGTATTATAATTATGCAACACCTAATGAAGTGAGCGATAACCCATTCATGGCAAATGATTGCCTAATCCTCTCATATCCATTTACGTTAGGGCTAAAGATGCTATAGAATGAGGCATAATAAGAAAAGAAATGAGGAGGCCATTATGTCTGAACTAACCCATCAATTTCAGGATGAGTTTACGAAGCTGATTGAACGTCACATCGATGGAGATGGCAAGCACGAAACTGAAATCCCTTTTTTGTTTTTCACTCGTTTCTCCGAAGTCACGGGACCCCATTACGGCGTTCAAAGTCCTTCCCTGTGCATCATTGCACAAGGCGTGAAGGAAATCATACTAGCCCATGAGAACTTTATATATGGTCCTTCTGAATATCTCCTGACATCCGTTAACCTGCCAATTACCGGGCAAGTTATTGAGGCAACTCCTGAAGCTCCCTATTTAGCAATCAAACTTGAATTTACACCAAGCGAAATTTTAGAAGTTTTACATGCTTCTCAGTTAAAAATCAACCGAAAAGAAAAGGCGAAACGAGGCATGTCTGTTACTCAGATGGAAGGACCCTTGTTGGATGCTGTTATCAGATTGGCCCGTTTATTGGACCAGCCGAACGATATTCCAGCGCTAGCCCCGCTTATCAAGCAGGAAATCCTTTATCGGCTTTTACAAGGACAGCACGGGGCAACATTAAAACACATGGCACTAGAAGAAAGTTCGACTTATCAAATTAGCGACTCTATTAAATATATATTGGAGAATTTCCATCAGCCTTTCCGGATTGAAGACTTAGCGGAAATCGCTAATTTAAGCGTTTCTTCGTTTCACAGGCAATTCAAAGAAGTGACTGGGATGAGTCCCGTCCAGTTTCAGAAACAGTTAAGATTACAGGAAGCCCGGCGCTTGTTAGTTACGGAATCAACAGAAGCAACTGATATTGCCTTTCGAATCGGCTACGAGAGTCCGTCACAATTCAGTCGTGAATATTCCCGCATGTTCGGCTTCCCGCCAAAAGAGGATTTAAAGCGTATTCGAAATGAGGCCTGACGGGTTCCTGCTATACGCTATCCGTTGTGAAGGATCTAAGAGAAGTGAATAGCGTAATTCAAAACCGTCATAAGTAAATGTATGAGGTTCCGCTCCGCTCTATAAAAAAGCACATCCAGTTGCTAGCTACACTAACAATTGGGAGTGCTTTTTTAGTTTTTAATAATTAATAGGCTTTCATCTGTTTTTCCCAGAAACTGATCGCTCTATCAATCCATCCTTCGGCTTCCGTTCCTGTCCCTAGCCCAAATCCATGCCCAATGTTATCAAACTGAACATATTCAACGTCAATTCCGGCATTTTTCAAGTTTGCGACTCTTCGCTTGACCAGATCGACATTGACAATTCGATCGCTCTTACTGGCAGTAACGAATGTTGGCGGATCGCTTTCAGAAAATTTTGATGGGCTGTATAGGCCATTACAACGGCAGCAGGGTGAATGAATCCATCTTTTTTGAAGGACCCGGCATTTGCCGCCATTCTCGCCCCCGCCGAGCTTCCCCACACGGAATAATCCTCAACAGACACTTCGAGCTCTTCAGAATTTTTTACAATGTAAGAAATAGCCGCAATCAAATCTTCCGTTGCAACTCCTTCTCCGCCCACTCGATAATCTAATACAAAAGCATTGTATCCACGTTTAATCAATTCCAGTGCATACGGGAATCCTTCATGGAGCGAGCCTACATAAGAAAAACCGCCACCGGGGCTTATAATAGCGAAAGGTGCCCCCGGGTCTCCCCTATAGAAAAAAAGCCCGGTATTTGTCCGGCTCTGATCCTCTTGTTTTTGCTCTGCTGAATAAAAATCGTAGAATACTTTTTTATTTGCATCGATCTCATCTACCATATGATTAAGAGAAGTGACCACTGTTTCTGGGTCAACATGACTGTGGTAGGGCATCAACCCATCAATATCACGAAGGAGCATGCCCTCGTCATAGCTGCTGTCATCCCGTGGCATCAAAACGTTTTGAAACCCTTGAAATGCTGGATGCCTCAGTAAATCCCCAACAGAATCCCCGACAGTCAGGTGCTCATTTTCTTTTTTCCCAGCTTCATTTAGCATCGTATCGTGGAATTCCTCCTTCTCTACTGCTTCACTTGAATCGGTAGAAGGCTGAACCTGACACCCCGTGATCCCCATTGCCAAAATAATCGACAAAATAAACAAACCATGGGACTTTATTTGGAACACCTCCCATAAGGAAAAACGTATGAATGGCTATCCGTTTTTTAAACAAGCGGTCCATCCTCTTACTTAATTGCTGTGTCGCCTTATGTCAGCTTGCGACTTTTCTGATTTTGAACAAATTTCAATGCGTAATGCGTCCCGCTAATATAGATGCCCATGATGGATAGATAATCAATTAAAAACCGCATGGCTGAATCATCAAAACCCCAACCAAATGGATTATAGATCGTTAACTTGTACCCCATATCCCTCTCCAAGGAAGTCTGCACGCCATAGACAACAATCAGTACCGCCAAAACACGCAGCACAAGGGTACGGATGCGGCTTTCCTGCGTAATGCCTGCCATATTGCGTACAGCATTGATGATCATTCCCCAGGACAATCCGATATGGACAGCCATAAAAATAAAGCCCCAGTATGAGGTGAGAACATGGATTTGCCGCCAAGTCATGTCATTGCTTGAAGTAAGAAAAGGAAAGACGTCAGCGGAAATTGGCGCAGAACTGATCAAGATGACAGCCACCGATATAAGAAAAAGGAAATTAACTATGACACCCAGAATGCGCCGTGCATTGTACTTGCCCTTGAAAATCGTCTTATACCATTTTCTATTAAAAATATTATGCAAAATAAACAAGCCCAACAGGGAGGTGCCAACCAGTTCATGAATCATATTCCCCGTAACCTGGTATGCCATTGCCACTACCATCAGCATGGTCATGGAAAGGTCCACGCCTAATCTAAAAACCATAAGTCGATTCACTAAGTTCTCCTCTTCCTCATATGTCGAATGTGCGCTGACTTCATTTTCTAAAAAAATCGGAATCAAAAGCCTTTAACCAGCCTTCTAAAATAGGAGAACCCCTATCAACTTTCAAGTCCGCTGATGTACATCCGCAAAAGGACATCTTTTACCATTTTCTGCGATTCATGATGATCCTTTAAGAGATTTTCTCCGTCTTGTGCGACCGGTGTCATGGATTGACCTGAATCTGCATCCACCTCCATCACTCCCCAACCCGCTGCGTGGCTATCTGTGAATTGAACTGCGGTACTGCTATCCTGCTCTGCAAGCGCCTCAAGGTCATAGGTCTTCATTTCATCGAGTTTATAGAGAAAATCGTCGTTTTCTTGGCCCGCATGGCAAGAGATGCACCTGCCAACATCTTCTTTTTCGTTCACAGCCCCATCAGGAGTGAAGGATTGATAGGCCAATTCCCCGTTTCGCTTTTCAGGTAAAACTTCAGGATCCCAATCATCGCGTTTTTCCATTACGAAGATCCGATCAAGCTCTTCATCCTCATAAATCTTTAGCGTCATGACAGTCCCACTTGGGACCGGTTCCCCGTTCTGCACGGCTTCAATCGCTTCTCTACTCGTATATAGCTCCTCAAACGCGTTTCCACGTGTCACAGTCGTATAGAGCACGCCTTCTTCATAGTTTTCAGGAAATTGGATAAGGCTCGAAGTTGATGCTTCCGGACTGCTTTGAGGGGTACTAGTGTCTGACATTTCGCTGTCTGACATTTCGCTCTCAGACTCCTGTGGAACTTCTGCTTCGTTGCCATTACCGCAAGCCATGAGCGTTAGAGATACCACTGCTAATGCCAAAAAATGAATTAGAAATTTCTTCATAGGTTCCTCCCTTTCTACAAATGATTTGGTTCTATTATGCAACAGCTGATAAATGAACGTTATCCTATTTCTCTTACATCGTTGCCTAATCCTATCGCTCTGTAAATGAAAGAAGGTCATATCGTATAGTGAGGCATAGCTTAATTGGCTTTCTCTAATAAAATTCTCAAAAATATCCGTTCGTAAAAGCCCTCTAATACAGACAAAAGGAAGGCACTCAACTTACGGTTTTTGGTGTGACTTGCTACCTTTGATCAGCAAGTTAATCCTCTTCCCTTCGCACACTGCTCGGTTTTATGCCATGATGTTGCTGCTCGGGATTAGTCGACTGAATCTGGCGGTCTGATAAAAAGGAGTCAAGGAGTACAACTCGTTCTGCCGGTGTCCGGAGAGCCGCTTCAAGTCCTGAAACACCTCTTCTGGCACCTGATAGGTATAAATTCCATTTGGAGCGTTTTGCAGCTTCCGATTTACCTGATTCCAGTCTACTTCCTCTAAAGCTTCCCATACACACTCACTGTGCTCCGGCCTAACAATTGTCAGACGCGCATACAGAGTGATGAACGTCTGGCCGTTCACCTTATGAAAATTTTTCAAACGAGAAAAGAAGTATCCGTATTTTCCGGGGAAATTGATCGTTTCTGCATAGTCTTCACCTCATTATATAATCTCGTTCTTTATTAGAAAGAAATACACTGGAATGTTCCGGCGATCCGAGCCGTCTTTTTGTAAACATCAATTAGAAATAGCACTTTAAAATGAATGAAATTCACTACTTCTCATTCAACTAATGCCTTATTCCCGAATTATGAACTAAATGAAAAAGGTCCGATATGGTAATAATCGAAAAAAGGAATGCCCCTTCATAATTAAATAGTGGGCATCCTTTTTACATAGTATTGTTTTTAAAGTTTTTGACTTGGCAGACGAATAAGCAGTCCAGTAATGACTACCCCAGATGCTTGTTCAATTGCAAATGCAACGGCACGAGCAATTCTTTCAGCTTCAATTGCACCTTTATAACCTTCATCAACTTCTTTTTTAATTGTTAGTAAATATTTCTGTCAACCATGTATCATACTGGGGAATCCAGCCACCTTTTGCTCCAAAACCATGAGGAGTATCCTGAAGCACCTGGAAACGAACAGCAACGCCTGCCTGTTCAAGTGCCGCTATATTCGCTTCAAATTCATCCACAAAAGGATCTCCTGTTCCATAGACGAAATAGGTTGGCGGTAAATTCGAAGATGAAAGCTTTTCTATATCCTTGGATGCCACACTAAGCCTTCCGTAAAAAGAGTAGATCATTCCTGCTGCAGAGGCGTCAGCGGATATTTCATCCAGTTCATCCGGTACATAAGCGGAATCAATAACTGTTCCGTTTGTCAATCCATCATAGTTGAGAAGCAGTTCTCCCGCCTGAATGCCTCCTGCTGAGAATCCCATGACCGCGATATCTTTTTCATCAATCCCGTATATATCTGCATTTTCCCGTACAAAACGGACGGCTCTTCCAAGGTCTAGCGCCCCTTCCTCCTGTGTATACGGCCGAAGTCGGTAATCCACGATAAAAGACTGATACCCCAGCTTACTTAATTCCTCCGCCACCGGCAGGGTGTCTGTATAATTCGCACGCAGGTAAAATCCTCCCCCTGCACAGAGCAGCACTGCTCCTTTGACCTCTGTTCCTTCAGGGACCGGAACAGAGTTTAGAAAAGGTCTGAAAGATGGATCATCAAAATAGTTTCCACTATTTTCCGTGTAGTTCGTTTGAGCCGGTACATTTCCTTCTTCCCAAAGATATAGCCGCTGACTGTTTTTATTATCTGCTTCTACCGTAAAGATGGTGTCCGTAGCCTTAACCGGTTCTGGGTTTTTTCTAAATGAATCATTTCTTGAATAATCAACATCTTGTTCACGAACTCCTGGCGCACCAGTATCTTCTATTGCTTTTATCACTTCCGGTTCACCACTTTCCGGTTGATTTTCCGAAGAGTATAGGGCATTCCCGCATGCAATCAAAAGCATGCTTATTATCATAAGAGCTACTATTTGGCTTTTCATCAGGAACCTCCTACTCTGTCGGCATGGTTAGTACCCTATTGGAAAGTTCATTATTTTTCTTCCACTAATTGGACCGGCATCTTTTAGTTTAGTTCAAGTCCTTATTTTCTAACCAAGCAGCCATATGGTCGGCTACCTCCTGATTATTTAGGTCCGAGAACATGAAATGGGTGTTGCCCGTGATTCCCTCTTCGGGTAAATGAACGATGGTGACATCTCCACCGTGGCTGTTGACCACCTCAGCCCAAATGCGCGCCATCTCTAATTGTGCGCGCCAAAAATCTTCGGTGGAAACTTGATAAGGCTCTTCAGGAATGTTGTCGCCGAAGTAGACGACGATGGGAATCTCGATCAACTTGTTAAAGTCCTCTGTAGAGACAGGATTTCCGGTTAATTCCCTGTAGTTGTTTGGAATGGGGGCAGGCATCTCATCTTCCGGGAAATGAAACCCTCCTGGCTCAATGGCAATGACCGCCTCAACATTCTCCGTATTCATAACTGTTTCCCATCCGGGCACACCGCCTGCCGAATGAGTGATGAGCACGCCAGGACCTGAGCGCTCAAACCATCGCATCAGAAATTTGGTTTGAATCATATGAACCGGTATCCGGGGTCATCTGACGGAAAAACTGATTTATAGATTCCTCATCCTTCGGAAACTGGACACCTTCATAGAAATCAGGCCAAAGACCGATACGAAACTGGGTAACGTATTGAAATCAGTCCGGTATCACAATCTTATCAAATGATTGCCTAATCCTATCATAATGACTCATAAATCATAATATTTTCTAAAAAATCAATTAACTTAGGCGATAGTTTCATAATTATAGAGTGAAAAAACAGAAAAAGTGTTTAATTGGGATGGCAATGGATAAGAGTAACTCACGAACAATAAAGAGAGGAAACGGTAGTGACCCCTGAAAGTTAGAGTTTTAGTTATGCAGCTAATTGGCTGGCATGAATTCGGTAGTTCACCGGGCTCATGCCGGCCAATTTTTGCTTGATGCGTTCGTGGTTGTAGTAATGAATGTACTGTTCAATTTTTAGTTTCAATTCTTCATAAGGAACCCGTTCTTCGCCGTGGTACATCTCCTGTTTAAGCAGGCCAAAAAAGTTTTCCATGGCCGCATTGTCGGCACACGTCGCCTTACGGGACAAGGGCTGAGTACTCTGACAGATACAGTGTCTTTGTTTTGATCGTTCTCTTATTAAAAATCGTCAGCTTACTTATGAGACAACATAAAACTAGTGGCCATTCAAATGGCAGTGTAAGATGAAACTATCAAAAGTTAAGGAAGGCGATTAAATGAACAGTAAACAAGTGGCGGAAGTGTTGGGCCTGTCGGTCGATACCCTTCGGTACTACGAGCGTATCGGCGTGATTCCTCCAGTTGCGCGGGATGAAAATGGGTACCGCAATTACCAGACCAACGATTTGAATTGGATTTTTCTTGCCAAGAGTCTTCGTTTAGCCGGACTCTCCATTGAGTCGCTGATCGAATTTGCGGCACTTGCCAAGTTAAGTGAAACGCAGAATGTTGCAGAGGCTCAAAAACAACTATTAGCCGATCAGTTGGAAGAAACGGATAAGAAAATCAACGAAATGAACAAAATACGCTTTCTTTTGCAATACAAGCTCGATACGTACGATGAGCATTTGGACAAGTTCAAAACTGGAGAACTGACAGCGGAGAATGTGGAAAAGTTATGGGAAATCAAACAGTATACAAAAAATTAGGCAATGCGCTTGCTATGGAGTTCACTCCATAGTTTAGAGTAAGGGGGAATGAACTTATAAGGAGGAAACAAAATGAAAACTGTACAACTCAATAACGGCGTCGAGATTCCGGTCCTCGGTTTTGGCGTATTTCAAATTCCTGCTGAAGAAACAGAACAAGCGGTAATAAATGCTATCAAGGTAGGCTACCGTCATATCGATACGGCACAAGCCTATATGAACGAAACAGAAGTTGGGTCAGGCATTAAGAATTCAGGTGTCGCCCGCGAAGATCTTTTCATCACCACGAAGATTTGGATTGAAAATGTCTCGTATGAAGGTGTGATGAAGTCTTTCCAGGGTTCTCTTGACCGTCTTGGTCTGGACTATGTGGACTTGCTGTTGATTCACCAGCCATACAACGATGTGTACGGGGCATGGCACGCGATGGAAGAGCTTCAAAAAGAAGGGAAAATCCGGGCAATCGGGGTTTCAAACTTCGCCGTGGATCGTGCTGTGGACTTATCCGTCTTCAACGAGACAACACCAGCGATCAACCAAATCGAAATCAATCCATTCAATCAGCAGACAGAAGCAATTGAAGCGCTAAAAGCGGAAGGGATTGTTCCGGAAGCATGGGCGCCATTCGCAGAAGGGAAAAACAACATTTTTCAGAATGAAGTTCTTAGCGAAATCGGAAAGAAATACAATAAGTCAGTAGCACAAGTCATTGTCCGTTGGCTCGTGGAACAGGACATTGTCGTCCTCGCAAAATCGACCAAGCCGGAACGCATGAAAGAAAACATGGATGTCTTTGATTTCAGTTTATCGGATGAAGACAAAACCGCCATTGCGACACTAAACATAGGGGAAAGTCAATTCTTCTCCCATTCAGATCCGAACATGATCAAGTTCCTTGCTTCAAATAAACTTGCTCTCTAACGCTTCTATAGCAAATAATACATTTTTATCTAATCAGAAGAAGCACAGCTAATGATATATAGCTGTGCTTTTTTCATTTTCTTAAGTCATGTTCTTCTGATAATTGATGATATGTAACCCATCATCGTTCAAAACATCTCAATTAGTTAATTTATATATGAAACGTTAGACTCCTCAGGAAGCTAAAACATTTCTATTACCACTATAAAACCTAAAAATATGAGTGCAAAAGGCAACATAATAAATAGAATATACAACCATTCTGAATCATCGGTTATGTCAACCATACCTAAGAAGAACTATAATATTAGCAACAATGTTATAGAGTAGGTTGCAAAAAAGCTAAATTTCCAGAGAACTAAAGAAATTACAGGTAGTATAATGAAAAGTATTAGAAAATGAATGAAATAGGAAATATCAACTCCCTTATACATCGTAGTCCAGAAAAATAAACTCCCTCCTACTATGCCTAGGATAACTTGTAATAAAATTATCTTTTTATTCATCATTATTCCCCCCTACAGAAGAACCCAAATTTAATCAACACCCTTGTTACTTCATTGAATCCCTCACTTTTTTAGGATTCATTACTACTTCAGTTTGTAAATCAACTGGTTTATATGTTTCATCAATACATTCATTCCAATATGCAAGATGTTTTTTATCAATCCAATGTTCTGATTCATTGACCTCATTTCCGCCTGTCCCTTGAACAGAATACCAATACAAATATTCTTTTCCATTTAAAACTTCTCGAAAAATGGTTTCTACGTACATTTTCTCGCCTTCCAGTGTTACTAATACATCTTCCATATGTTCATTTAAGAACCCTAACCATTCATTTACTATCTCTGTTTTACCTTGTTTCACTCAAAATCGTGTGCACTCTATATTCATCTTAATCGTTCCTCCCTTTCTTTCATTTTAATAATAATCATCTCATCACATTATAACTGCATAGAATTATATCCTTGTTCAACTAACCTGCTGCATTAGTTCAATAAGAAAAAGGCTTTACTTCTTCTTGAAGTAAAGCACCCGTTTCAACAAGGAGCATATTTTATTAATTATTCATATGGTTTAACATTTGAACTGCAACTCTTTCAAGCCAATCACTAAATGTACGGCAATTGTTAAAAATCCAGTAATTGGTCTGGATGTAGCAAAAGGTGAAAGTCAGGTTCAAGCATTCTTGGATAAAAAGCAACCATACAAAAAGAGCTTTAAAGTAGCTCATACACTTGAAGGGCTGACAACTCTTTTAGAGTTTATTAGAGAAATACAAGAGGCTTCTGGAGAAATGCCCCCTATTGTTTTGGAGTCTACAGGAAATTATCACACACCAGTTGTCCAATATTTCGAAGACAGAGGTTATTTATTAATCATGGTAAATCCTCTCATTTCATATCGGGCAAAGAGCTCTAGTTTACGAAAGGTAAAGACTGATATTATTGACGCTCGTCATCTCTGCGAGATGTTTTATAAAGAAGACCTAGAGCCATATAAACACCGAGGAATCCAGCTCTTAAACCTACGTAACCTCACCAGACAGCATGAAAATATTACAGGTATGTACGTACAAACTAAACTACAATTCCAATCCGTTTTAGATCAAGTATTTCCTGAATACTGTGGGGTTTTTGGAGACTTGTATTCAGACGTTTATTTACTTTCACTACAAGCATTTCCTACTTCAGAAGAAGTTTTGGCAACTTGTGAAGAAACAATCGCAAACAAAATAAAAGAATTATGTAAAAGCCGTTCGCAGCAATGGGCAAACAGTCAGTCCGAAAAATTGAAGGCTGCCGCAGGTCGTAACCCATTTCAGAAAACCTTATACAATAGTCTTACCTTAAGCATGAATATGTATATAAATATGCTTCTTGAATACAAAAAACATCTATCCAACCTTGAAGATGAAATAGATGCTTTAGCGAAAAGTATT